>ERZ1027052.1-NODE-1-length-107023-cov-7.487127_pt1 | contig 107023 bp, 118 predicted proteins | sample MGYA00519428_ERZ1027052 | MGnify/ENA primary metagenome ERZ1027052 (study PRJEB26926, sample SAMN06164572) | human gut metagenome | biome: ENVO:00009003; feature: ENVO:2100002; material: ENVO:00002003 | host: Homo sapiens | place: USA | collected 2012 ...
TCAGATGTGTATAAGAGACAGGTCATCGGGGATATATGTGCTGTTGAGCATTACGGAAGACAGCAGGATTATAGAATTATTCTTTGCGAGAGATGAAAAAGCAATATCCGAAACCAACAGCAAATACGGCAGATACTGTTACTCTATCGCCTACAACATACTTGCCGTGAATGAGGACTGCGAGGAGTGCGTAAACGATACGCTGATGAAGGCGTGGAATGCCATTCCGCCGCAGAAGCCGAAAAAGCTGTCGGCATTTCTCGGCAGGATAACACGCAACCTTTCGCTGAACAGATTCTTTGAGAAAACAGCAGATAAAAGAGGTTCTGGACAGACAGCCGCCGTTCTTGATAAACTGGCTGAATGTGTGTCGTCCGGTGTTACAACGGAAGATATTTCCGACAACAACACGCTAAGGCACGCCCTCAACGATTTTCTCTTCTGCCTTGAACCCGAAAAACGTATTATCTTTATGCAAAGATACTGGTATATGATGCCGATTAAGGCGATAGCCGCCGAACATTCATCTACCGAAAGCCGCATAAAAATGATACTTCTCAGAACCCGAAGCGAACTTAAGGAACATCTTATAAAGGAGGGTATAACGCTATGAAAGAAAAACGCTTACTGAATGAACTCGGCAACGTAAACGATGAATTTGTCGAACAGGCAAAGCCGAAAATCAAAAACAACAGAAAAAAGCTGTACGCTGTTATCGGATCGGTGACGGCTACGGCGGCAGTGTTCGTAGCAGTATTCGCAACCGGAAACGGTTTACTCAAAAATGCCGATAATGATTTCAACAATTCATCATCAGCAATCACAAACGAATCAACAAACGAAACAACAGCTTTGGCGTACAGCAATATTAATATTTATTATCTGAACGGCTCAAGCACGGAAAAAGCAAGTAAATATCTTGCCTGCGACCCTAAAGTTATTTTTTCCGAGTGGAAAAAGCTCAATAGCATCGGCGATGATGTACGTTTTATCAAGTGCTTTATCAACAGCAACGGCAAAGAGAAAATCAACGAAAGCACAGCCACCTACATTGTCGGCGACAAAGCGACTCTTGAACTGACAATATCGAGTGATATAAAGAAATATTACGAAAAACACGGAGAAGAACCACTCCTCTCTTCTCTCAAAAAAACATTTACCGAATATTCCGACTTCTGCACCGATTATAAACTCATAATTGAATAAACCGATAAAGCACTGTAAATCACCGCTGGTTTACAGTGCTTTTCTTTATAACAAACCGCCCCGTGAAAAACACAGGGCGGTAAAATATTCTTATAATATTATCAGTCAGCCAAGAAACTGCTCATAAGGGTATGACCCTCAGCAATATAATCGCCAGTCTTAGCCGCACTCTCCTCGCAGAAGCAATCAACACCGTCCAGCTTCTTTCTGCTGTCATATATCATGAACGGCACAGGAGCATTTGTATGTGTTCTCAGTTCAAGCGGCGTGGGATGGTCAGGACAGATAAGAATTTTTATATCCTCGTCCTTGAATTCATCAAGCAGCTTGCCGAGTATCTTTTCGTCAATAAGGCTTATTGCCTTTACCTTATTGTCAACCTCATTACGATGACCGCATTCATCGGGAGCTTCAACATGTATATATACAAAATCCTTGCCGCTCTTCAGTGCGTCAACAGCCGCCTGAGCCTTACCGTCAAAGTTTGTATCTATGTAGCCTGTCGCACCGTCAACCTTGATAACATCCATTCCTGTGAACTTGCCGATACCTCTGAGCAGATCGACCGCAGAAATCATAGCGGCGCTCTTTCCGTACTTTTCGGCAAAAGGAGTAAGATCCTTGCGAACACCCTCGCCCCAGAACCATATGCTGTTTGCAGGACGAAGACCTCTTTCGATTCTCTTTAAGTTTACGGGATGATCCTTCAGCAGATCATAGCTCTTTTTCATCATCTCGATAAGCACCTTGCCGTTTTCGTTCACACCAAGATGCGTCTTTATCGGCTTGCCTGTTATATCGTGGGGAGGAGTCAGCGTGCCTATATCGGTCGTACCGTGATCCCATATCAGACAATGACGGTAGCTTACACCGCTGTAGAATCTGAATTCATCCGTACCGAGCTTTTCGTCAATGAACTTTATAAGCTCTGCGGCTTCTTCAGTAGATATATCATCGGCACAGTAGTCGAGTATTGTCTTATCCTCGTAAACCGGCTCGTCCGACAGCGTTACAAGATTCGTTCTGAAAGAAACGTCCGTAGGTTTCATATCAATGCCTATACTTCCTGCCTCTAAAGGACTTCTGCCCGAATAATATATTGCAGGATCATAACCGAGTACGGAAAGATTCGCAACGTCACTGCCGGGCTTCAGGTTGTCCTCGACCGTCTTTACAAGACCTACTCTTGATACCTTTGCGAGCTTGTCCATATTAGGTTTGTGTGCAACACTCATAGGTGTTCCGCCTATATCCTCACGGGGAAGATCGGCCATACCGTCGCAAAGTAATACTGCGTATTTCATTTTTTTGTTATCCCTTTCTTGCATAAAAAATCCGACCGAAAATACGGCTGAAAAAACCGCTTTTTCCTGTCTTATCTATTAAAGTATAGCACAATGTCTGCAATAAATCAATATAAAAATTGCAAAGCGACTTGTTTTTGCTTTATCTTGCCGTATCGGTAAGCAGAATTTTACACGGATATTTTCCGACATAAAATCAAAAATATCATCAAGGACGGTGATATTTTGAATATTTCCAAAAAAGAATACGCACAGCTTGCCGACCGTTATTCCGCACCGAGCAAGCTAAATATAACAGTGCCGAAAGCGTTTGTAATCGGCGGACTTATCTGCTGTACAGGGCAGTTCTTTACCGATTTATATATTATGATAGGAAACGATGGGGATACTGCGTCGGCGTACACCTCAATAACGCTTGTGCTGATAAGTGCCTTACTGACGGGCTTCGGTCAGTATGAGCGGATAGCAAAGCACGCAGGCGCAGGCACTCTCGTTCCTATAACAGGCTTTGCGAATGCCGTTGTTTCCCCTGCCCTTGAATTCAAGACCGATGAGCGTGATATAATAGGACTCAGTCGGAAAGCCCTACAACAATTTCGGGTGAGTATGATGATTTAGTCCACAATACACTATAGAAAGGAGCAAGTATTCAATTCACCCAAAAGGTGACTGCCACAGAGTCAGACAGTTTTCCCTGTCTGGCTCTTTTTCTATACAATTATATCATAGAGCTTGTACGGAGGCAATAATATGAGAGAAGGTGTACTTATTTACGACCATGAAAGTGGTCGAATGGATATCCGGTTTGGATTACTGGATTTTTATGGAGGGCTTCACTGCGGAGAACGCCTCGAAGTATATATTGATGGAAAATGGATCCCTACTCGAATAGAGTTGGGGTCTTTTTGGTATCTTCGTGGAATTCGTGTTGCGAACCTCAACGGGCTTTATGTCAGAATCAAGGACTGAGGCCATATATAAATAAATTTGAATGAAAGGAGATGTCCCTTATGAAATGTTTGATGAAGTATCAGTGGGTAAAGCTGCTACGAAATCATCTTCCTGAAGGCAAAGGTATTATGAACGCTTGGGCTAAGCTTGCATCCCGCGCAGCATTCCGCAAGGGACAAGCTTCCTATTGCGGCCATATTAACGCAGTGAGCCCGGGAATGTGGTCTGGTGGAATTGTGGGTCTCAAGAGTATTCTCGGCGCCAGAAGTCGCGCACAGAGCCTTGAGGCGCTATCTAAGCTCTCAGAGCTTGGTTATGTCAGATATTCGCTGAATGCGAAGACGAAAAAGCTTACATATCAAATAACTGACTGGGTTCTTGAATGCTCCGGTGAGGAGTGTATGAACGGTTCAGTATATGCCACAGAGGGTTATGGGTTCCTGTGCCTCCCACGTGGCATTACAGACAGACTTGTAGAACAAAACTATATATTCGATGAAGCAGACGCATGGCTTGATCTTTGGTGCCACACGGTATCGGAAGACTTAGGCAATGCGTTTTCTTTTTTAGCACCGACAATTCAATTTGGCAAGTTCGGTGCTGTACTGACTTTGGAAACCCTGGGAAAGCGTTGGAACTGGGAAAAGACGAAGGTGTGGCGATTCTTTCAGAAGCATGGGGATGCTTTTATGCTGCACCGTCTTCCCGGTGCCTTTGGCTGTCTCATTTTCAATAAACTGTATCCGATGGATGCAGAGTTTACAATGCCGGAGTCTGAGAAAATTGAGCGTATAATTGCCGAAATACGCATTTTAGCAAAGAATGAGCAGAAAGTGGGTTCCGATAGCGAGAATTTAAGCAGAATAGTTGCTTTGTACAGCCGTCAGCTCTTGACCGAGTGCGCTGAAGAAAGCGAAAATACTCCGCCTAAAAATCGCGTTGCACTTTTTGACCCATATATATTACGCGCGTATTTTTCTCACTCGAATTGTAAGAACTGTATATATGACTGCAAGGGTAAGAGAATATATTCCCCTCCGGTTATAGATACGAGTAAAATCCGAGGACCGTGTGGACCTGTGGATATAACAATAATTGCAAAGGAGATGTTTACATATGACCCGCCAAACAGACGGAAAATCGCTGTATGAACAGCAAGAAGAACGCATTTTAGCGCAGTCAGACGCTTTTATTTCACTTCTGACAAAGCGCGGGATCCTCGGTGATCACAAAATCGACAATGATAAGATTCGCAAGGCTCAGCAGGAAAAGAATCGAAAGAGTTATCACAACACTCAACTTCTTCTGCAGCATTATCGAAATATTGCTTGGTTGTTGGAATGTTTGCCGATGGATATTGCCAAAGAGCTTGAGGAGCCCTATGAGGATGTCGATAAGCTCATTGATCATATGGATTTAGAGATTGCCCTGGGTAATCGCAAGTTGGAGAACCGCATGGAAGGCATTATGAGGACCAGATTGCTGTTTGATCGTGTGAATGAAGCCCTAACGGTTCTTTCTCATAAGCCTGACAACGGACAGCGTTTATACGATGTTATCTATCACACTTACATTCGTCCGGACAAATTAAGTCATCTTGAGGTTTTGGATGAGCTTAGATTGTCAGCACGTGTTTATTATCGGCTTCGTCAGCAGGCAATTTCAATTCTTTCAATTCGTTTGTGGTCAACACCGGTTGCAGGAATGGATTTTTGGCTCGATATGCTCACTTTGTTTGAGAATTTATAAAAGTGCCGATTATGTGCCTATAAAGCGCCTATAAAACGCCTACAAAACGCCTACAAAACGCCGATGACAAGCAAAAGGAAATGTGGTATACTGTTATTGTCCAAAACTGGGCTCGGGCGAAGACGAGGCCGTTTCTTTTAGCAGAAATGCTTGAAAGAGACGGCTTTTTTTGTTGCCCGAAAATCTAAAAAAAGGAGGTACACAGGCATGATTAAGCAACTCAGGCTGGGCAGGAATAAACTGAATTCCGCCTATTGGTCGCTCGTCGGTATAGCATCGGCTATGATTTTCTCGATGCAACCCGTTATGGCTGCAACTATCTGGGATCGCTTTTCAGCGATTATGCAGGATATCTACGGTCAGATTGTGGCGATCAGTACCATCGTGGCAGTCACAGTAGGTGCCATTGCCCTGATTATCCGAATGGTTTCGAGAAATCAGCGTGCAGTGGACGAAGCGACGCAGTGGCTTAAGAGAATCGTGATCACTTGGATCATTCTCAACTCTCTCGGCTTCATCGTTGCGTATTTGCAGCCTCTCATCGCCGGCGGAAACTACTCGCCCGGTGGTAGCGGCGGTGGTGGCACTGTCACCATTTAAGCATCCGGGTCAAGCAGGGATGGAGGTGATAGCCGATGCTTGACTGGATATTTGAAGGGATAATTACATGGGTCAGTTCTGTTGTAACCGACCTGATGGATGCCGTCTCAGGTATGTTCCTGCAGGCGCTTGGCACAGACATGACCGCCATGGAAGAATATTTCCCCTTCGTAAGTAAAGCCTTTACTGTTATGCAGTATACGGCTTGGGCACTGCTCTTCCTCATCACAGTCTGGCAATTATTCCGAATATTCGGTGGGCCGGTTACAGATGCGGAAAATCCGTGGACACTGATTGGCAGAAGTGCATTGTTTGCATTGCTTATCGGATACTCAAAACCGATATTCTCAATGTGTCTTGACATCGCCACTGCACCGTACACAGCCCTAATGGATATCCAGATGACCGCTGAGGACTTTACCTTTGCGGGTATAGAGGCAATGCTGATGAACGGACTGACAACGCTCATAGCGACCATATCCGTCGTTGGTCTATTGCTCCTCGTTATTTTGGAAATTGCATTGGGTTGGAACTACTTCAAGCTTTTGCTTGAAACTGTAGAACGATATATCGTGGTTGGTGTTCTCTGTTACACATCACCTCTGGCATATTCCATGGGTGCCTCGAAAGTTACGTCGCCAGTTTTCAGAAGCTGGTGCCGTATGGTTGGATCCCAGCTATTGTTGCTCGTTATGAATGTATGGTTCTTAAGAGGATTTAACTCCTCAATGGGAGCCTACATTGGAAACGGTGGTGCCTTATCTACCGGATACGGCAGCGTCTTCCTCTGGTTGTTCTGTGCTTTGGCATTCCTCAAAACTGCGCAGAAGTTTGACTCTTATCTGGCGGCAATGGGCCTTAATGTAGCCCAGACCGGCTCCAGTATGGGTATGGAACTTCTAATGGCAGCAAGAGTTGTGACTGGTATTGGGCACGGAGCAAGAAGCGCCGGTCATGTATTCGGTGGTGCAACTGCCACAGGTACCGGTGCCGCAGCAAGCGGTTTCGCTTCAGGATTTGCAAACATGTTCAAGGGTAACAGCTACGTTCGCGATGCTGTTGTACAAGGCGGTCAGCGTATGGGCGCCGGTGGAACGATTGGATTTGTTGGCAGAGCCTTTGGCGGTATGGCCGCACGTAACGGTGCGCAGTTGACTGGTGACTCTATTGCTTCCGTCGCAGCACGAACACCAAATATGTCCGGTACGATTGCCGGAGATATCGCTGATAGAAGTCTTGCAAACTACATGCCACATATGAGTGGTATGAACGTTTCGGGTACAGAAATCACCGGTGGTCAGATCACAGCCAAAGTTGTGGGTGCAGACGGAAAGGAAACTTCTGTTGCTATGTACAGCGCAGCTCAATTTGAGAAACCTGACGGTCCTCATTCCGTTGTTACTGCATCGGATGGTAGTCAGTGGTATCAGATGGCAAGCGGTCCGGGTGCAGGTGCATTCTATGATGCTCCTCAGTTCTCCGGCTCTACTGCTGAAGCTGCACAAGTTGCTGCCACATTCCCGGATGCAGCCGAGGGTACAACTCTCAGAACCGTTGGAGACGGTGTTATCGAAGCGAGTCACGATGGCCACAATACTATGTGGTACAACAGTGCCTACTATGATGAACCGGATGCTCCTCATACGGTTATGACAGCTGCAAACGGTGTAGACTGGTATGCTATGAATCAGCACGCCGACGCTCCTCAGTTCGAGGCCGGCGACGAAGCTTATGCATACAACCAGGCTTATTTCCAACAGTTTATGCCAGGATTCGATCAGCCTATTTCTTCTGTGGATGGCTCTCAGAGGCTTGACGGACACTTTGAAGTCAGACACGAAGACGGTTCCGGTACGATGTTCTACGATACCTCCCAGTTTTCTCCTCCTCGTGGAGATTATCAGGTATTTGAGGATATCAACGGAAGTCAATGGTATGCAATTCACGGTGAGGCTGCTGTGGATCGCAGACCCGTCTTTGAAAACGGTAAACCCGTTTATGACGGTGACAACGTGCGAACTGTCAACGTTGATACGGTTCGCTATAAAGCAACACCTTCGCGTTACGGAGAACCTGAAACCAGAAATGATGGCGAAATCAAGTCTCCTAAGCGCAAGAGGTAAACAACGAGCTGCAGCCGAATCGGTTTTCCGGTTCGGCTGTTAGCTTTTCTCAAATCGAAAATAATACTGCCAAATGCAGTTGAATATAGGAGGTGCAGATAATGGCAGAGCCGAACAAACAACAAATCGGTGATGGCGCCGATAATTACGGCAGTGCGGTCAATAATGCGGCGAAAGCAGCAAAACAAGCTACAAAAGCCGGTAAAGAGGTTGCCAAACAAGCTGCAGCGAAAGGTGCAGAAGCAACTGCAAATGCGGCTGCAGCAACGGTGAAAGCAGGTGTTGAAGGCGGTAAAGCTGTGGCAGAGATTGCAGCCGGTACTGCTTCGGGCGGTCCTTGGGGTGCAATTATTTCTGCAGCGTGGGCTATGCGTCATACACTTTTTAAGATCCTCGTCTGCATCTGTTTGTGTGTGGTTTTCTTAATCGTGCTCATAGTAGAGCTTCCCGGTATCCTTATAAACCGAGCTTTAGGGCTTGATGGTAGTCAGCCAACTGAACAGGTCACGATTGTTACTGTGTTCGAAACAGTAACAGATGTGATTTCTAACATTATTGGTCTTGGATACGATTCCTCAATGACTCAGGTTGAAACATTGATTGCCGATGGCGGATATGATTATGACCTTTCGATGAATGCACTCGTTAATCACGCTCAGAGTTCAGCCGGATACGATGTGGCGTACATTATGTCGGCATATTCCACGTCGGTTGATCAGCTCAGTGCTACCCAGACTGACTTGGAAGCAAAGCTCTCCGGTGTGTCGGGCAATATGTTCCCCGTAACATCAGTGGAGAAAGAAAACGAGGTTATCACACCGGTTACATATTACACATATAAGCCTGTAACAATGACGGTGGTTACAAGAATCGTACAGACTGGTACTATCAACGGTGTTCCTCAATACCGATATGAGACCGCTGAGAAGACCTACTATGTGCAGGATGAAGAAAAGACCTCTGACGTTTCTATCGAGGTTGACGCTTATACTGCTGTAACAGTAACACTTCCCGTATACTCGGGTGGTTCTATCAGTGGGACTCGAACAGCAACCTATTATCAGTCTGCTGGGAAACAGACTTTGACACCAACAAAAGAAATCGTTAAGTATCTGGAATGTACCATTCATCCCTTTGATAATACGGTCATTTCCAGTGCCTTCGGATTAGATCTGAACGCCGAATACAGTCAGTTTGGTACAACCTACGGTCAAGTTATTGATAGCCGTGCCCAAGCTCTTAAAATGACGCTCTATGGTACCGCATCAAATGGTAGCGCAGTTCCGCTTACCGACACCGAACTTATTGCATTCCTTGCAAGGCAAAACTGCAGTGAGACTCGAAAGCATATTGTTAAGACTGGGCTTTCCCTCGTAGGTAAGGTTCCTTACTTTTGGGGCGGCAAATCGGCTGCAGGTTGGAATGATGAATGGAACACGCCAAAGCTGGTAACAGCCGCAGGCTCAACCACAAGCGGAACCATTCGACCGTTCGGGCTTGATTGCTCTGGATTTACTGACTGGACATATAAAACAGCCGTTGGTGTCAGCCTGTACGGTGGTACTTGGAGCCAGTGGGATGAGTCTTACGCAATTACTGCAGATGAGCTTCTCCCGGGCGATCTCGGTTTCCTGATGGATGCAGATGGTCAGGGTTGGAACCACGTGCTCATCTTTGCCGGATATGGCGAAAATGGAGAGCGTATGTGGGTTCACTCCTCCGGTGGCGAAGGCGTCATACTCAACACACCGAGCTATGAAGCAAGTCTTTCCCTGCGCAGACCGAAAGAGGTCAACTTTGAAGATTCGTCGGTTGTCCCCGACGTTGAATAGAAAGAAGGTGTAGCTATGGACGATAAGGAGTTCAGTAACGTCTTCTCTATACCGGCAAACTACACAGACTCAGGTAAGATCCTGGGCGGTATGCTTGAGCCCCGGAACGCCATTGAAGCACTGGTGTTAATCGTGCTGCTTGGATATCCGGAGTTGATGCTGATACCAATGCCGAGTACAATCCGCATCGTTGTAATGACAGTTACGCTGATTCCTCTCGGCGTAGTTGCAATGATGGGGATTGACGGAGACTCACTGTTCCAGTATTTAGGACACATCATTTATTACATGATGAGCCGCAGAAAACTAACATTTAGAAGGGTGGGATATAAATATGACCCAGCGCAACTCCGCAAAAGGAAAAAAGCGAAGAAAAAAGCCAGAAAAGCTTGAGTTCGTACAGGACTTCATACCAATCAAAGACCTGCGCCACGGTATTATTGAAACGACTGATGGCAGGTACATCAAGATCCTTGAGATTGAGCCCATCAACTTTATGCTTCGTTCTGATGATGAGCAGTTCAGCATCATCTCTACCTTTGCGAGCTGGCTGAAGATCTCACCGATGAAACTACAATTCAAATCCATCACTCGCCGCGCTGACTCCGATAAGCACGTGGCTATGGTTCGAGAGGAACTGGAAGCAGAACCGAGCGAAGAGTGTAAGCACCTTGGAGAAGATTACATCAATCTTATTAAGGATGTCGGAAGCCGAGAAGCGCTCACAAGGCGCTTCTTTTTGATTTTCCAATATGAAGAAATCCGTCGCAATGAAACTGATGACTTCGCACAAATCTACAGTATGATGCAGACGGCTGAACAGAATGCCAGAGCGTACTTTATGCAGTGCGGCAATAATATTCTTCAGCCTGAGGATCCGGATGAAGCAACTGCAGAAATTCTGTATATGTTCTTCAACCGTCGCTCCTGCATTGATGAACCGTTCTCAAGCCGTGTGGAGCGTGTTGTCGTCGATACAATGGCAGCCAAGAATAAGATTATCGGTATTGATGAAGTACCGCATATCCGCTTTGCTCACTTCATCGCTCCCCGAGGCATTGACCTGAAGCATCACAATTATGTGATTATGGACGGCCTGTATTACACTTTCTTATATATCAAGGGCGATGGATATCCAAGCCGTGTTCGAGCCGGATGGATGTCAGCACTGATCAATGCCGGCGAAGGCGTAGATATTGACGTACACCTGCGACGTGAGAACCGAAGCAAGACCATCGATAAGGTTGCTCAGCGTATCAGACTCAACCGAACCAAAATCAAGAGTATGCAGGATACCAGTACCGACTATGAGGAACTGGCAAACTCTATTCAGGCCGGCTATTACATTAAGCACGGTATCGCAAACTACAACGAAGACCTGTTTTATATGTCTGTGTTTGTTACGGTGTCCGCCAAGACCTACGAGGAGCTGATGTGGCGCAAGCAGCAAATGATAGATATGCTCAAGTCGATGGATATGTACGTGAGCGATTGCAAGTTCCAGCAGGAAACAGCACTCCGTTCCGTAATGCCGTTTTTGAAGATTTCGCCGTCCCTTGAAAAGAAGGCAAAGAGAAACGTACTGACCAGTGGCGCGGCTTCCACCTATATGTTTACAAGCTATGAGCTTTCGGATGATACGGGCGTTCTGCTCGGCATCAACCGTCATAACAACTCATTGTGTATCGTGGATCTGTTCAATACCAAGAAGAACAAAAACGCGAATCTCAACCTTATCGGTACCAGTGGCGCAGGCAAAACCTTTACGCTTCAGCTCTTGGCTTTGCGTATGAGAATGCGCGGCATCCAGTGCTTCATCCTGGCACCTATCAAGGGACACGAGTTCAGACGTGCCTGTAATGCTGTGGGTGGTCAGTTCATCCGTATTGCTCCCGGTTCTCCGCACTGTATCAACATTATGGAGATCAGACATACGATTGCTCCTGAAATGGAACTCATCGATGCGATGGACTACGTGGAGCTCGGTTCGATGCTGGCCAATAAGATTCAGCAGCTTATGATTTTCTTCTCCTTGCTGATTCCGGATATGACCAACGAAGAGGAACAGCTTTTGGATGAAGCGCTCATTAAAACCTATGCCGATTACGGTATCACTCACGATAACGAATCGGTATATGAGGATGCAACGGTTTCTCCTCCCAAGATGAAGCAGATGCCCATCCTCGGGGATCTTCACAAGCGCCTGCTTGAGAATAAGATGACCGAGCGCATCGCTGTTATCGTAAGCCGATTTGTTACCGGCTCGGCACAGTCCTTTAACCGACAGACCAACGTGGACTTATCAAATAAGTATATCGTGTTTGATCTGTCAGAACTTAAAGGAAAACTTCTTCCCGTCGGTATGATGATTGCCCTCGATTATATTTGGGACTCTGTCAAGAAAGACCTAACCAAAAAGAAGGCAGTTATGATCGACGAGATATGGAAGCTTGTTGGCACCAGTTCCAATAAGCAAGCTGCAGAGTTCTGCTTGACCATCTTCAAAACTATTCGTGGTTTCGGTGGTGCAGCCGTTTCTGCCACACAGGATCTCAGCGACTTCTTCGGACTTGAAGATGGCAAGTACGGTCGTGCCATTATCAATAACTCCAAGAACAAAATCATCCTCAACCTTGAGCCAGATGAAGCCAAGTACGTGCAGGATGTTTTGAAGCTGACCAAGACCGAGATTCAGTCCATTACCCGTTTCGAGCGTGGTGAGGCACTGATTTATTCCAACAATAACAAAGTTCCCGTTCTCGTGAAGGCGTCCAAAGTTGAGCACGAAATGATTACCACTGACCGTGCTGAACTGGAGGCAATTCTACGGGAAAGACAGAAAGAACATACTCATTCCGAGTAAAATACTCATTCTGATACCAAATACGCACAAGGAGGTGTTTTTAAGTGTTTCTGCAGGATGAGCAAAACATTATCAAATGGCTCTCGCAATATGGAGCATTACCCAAGCTTCAGATATCCAAGCTTCTGCAAGTGTCCGAGGTTGCTGAAGAAAAGATTTTGAAGAATCTTCAAAGGCACCGAAAAATCAATGAAGTTGGCGGTGGTTACTACTGGGGTCTTGATAAATTGTGTAAGCCCGAGCAAAGAACTGAACTTGCTATCTGGGTTCTTATTCAGTTTATTGATCAGGTAGATCCCCGAGCTCATTACCCGGCGACTTATCCGGCACAGGTGTACTTCCTCAAGGAAAACACCGGATATGAAATTGTGGTTCTGTATGAAGGTGAAGAACATCAGGTAAAGCTTCTTCAGCCGGATGAGGACCTTAAATACATTATCGTGGTGCCGAACACCTCAATGATTCCTCGCCTGAAGCTTCCGGATGCACCGTGCTTATTTGCCACCATCGACTTCGAGGGTGAAGATGAGCCGAAGGTTCATTTCTATACGCAGGAGGATGTGGCCAATGAATAAAGAAAGTCAATTCTATCAGGTGCTCGTTAAAATCGAGAACGGCATCAAGCGAATGAGCGAACAGGCCGCAGCGGTTAGATGGTATTTGGAAGCAGATGATTTGGATACAGCCTATGACAAAGCACTCAAGTTGGAAGCCGTTACCGAAAAGACAACGCTTCTGACGAGAGTGCTTCCTGCTTATACCGGCTACCGTACCGCAAAGGAAGACGTGGCTGAGATCATTGCAAATGAGATTCCGGTGGAAATCGGGTTTACCGCTGAGGGGTGGTTCTGCCTCAGGATACCAACCTTGCTTCCAAAGAAATCATCCGGGTCTCACGATTACATCCGAACTTATTTATTGCCGGCTATGGATAAGTTCTTTAACGGTCGTCCGAGAATACGTTACCGCGACTGCGTTCTGGTTGTTCGACACGTTTACGATATGAGACGTCCGGAACGAAAGATGCGCGACCACGATAACATCGAGGTCAATATGGTAACAGATATTGTTGCCACGAAAGTAATGCCGGATGATAACCCGAATGTATGCACTCATTACTATTGCAGTGCTGCAGCGAGTGAAGATCGTACCGAGGTCTATGTGGTCCCGAAGCACGATTTCCCAATGTGGTTTGTGGAAGAAAAAGCAATGCCGGATAAGGGGGTTATGCTCTATGAAAACATCATTTGCGGGGCATAAACCCATGTTACGCAAAGCCGTTTTTTTAACCCCCATTTGCGTAACACGTGAGCGAATGGCAAAAAGACCTTGTAAATCAAGGGTTTTCGAGAATCTGGCTGACGGGATTTTAGGCGGAGAGTGCAGTCATCGTGCCGAAATTTCTTCCAACACGAGGTTTCTCCGCTGATGGTTCAATTCACTCCCGGCAGTCAGGTCTGGCAGCTCATCACACTTCTTTCAATCGTCGGTGAGTATCCACTGAGTTCGCGACATTTACTTGGCAACAAGGCTGTTCTCAAAAACCTCGTACACAAACTTAACCGACCACAAACCTTTTGCAATACCGAGACCGGTGACACGATGACTTGCCGACTTCTGAGTGTCTCGGGCGACGACCGAAACCGAAACATCCGCCTTTGCAAGGTGGCTCTCCCCATACTGGAATGGATTTCTCCTGAATGCCGAAGCTATCACCTGAATTCTTTCAGGAAGCACAATTTCTCCAGCTCAGTCTCACACAGAGAACGAAATCACCGTATCGGTGAGGTTGTGACAATGTGTATGCGTGCCGGCATCGAAGCAAGACCGTTCCTGTTACCGGAACTTCAGAATGAAGCATTTGTTCACGTCATACCCAGCGAAGCCATTATGTATCCCTCCAAGGATCTTAAGAGACTCAGCGAAGACGAGATGAGCAAGACCAGTTTCACCAGAATGGTTGGCGCACTGTTTGCGTGTGGAACCTGTTATGCCATGTACAACACGCGCAGCGCCACAATGAAATGGTCCGGCAAGGGCGAGTTCAAGGCAAGGGATTCTTTGAGAGACCTATCCAATATGAATTCCGAGATATCAATTGTTAATTCGGCGATTCTTTTAGGTCAGTCTGGTACAGTCGCTCTGAACACAATCGTGGAATCAGACAAATCACAGAAGCAAGAGTTTCGGTTTGATTCCGTATATGACCACATATATTTCATTCCGTTGAACGAGGATGGTATCCGGCAGCTCCGTCTCCTTACCGTTTCGGATTGGAAAGAAAAAATCTTAAATCTGCTCTTTGACCCGGAAGAGAGATCTTACAACCGAGGTCGATTTGAGTATGACGCAATCGTAGACGACGTCTACATATATTCCTATCTGGATGCAGATATTGCCAGACTGATGCGACTTCACGAAACGCTCAATGCTCAAAAGCGTGACGTAGTCGTTCTGTGCTTTGCATACCAGGTTGCCTTTCTCCGTGAATACTTTGGGCCATTGGTCGAACTGAAGGTAATCGACTTTGACACGGTGGAAGATGAGCTTGGCCCGGATCGGAGGAACTTATTTGAAGGATAAGAAAAGAATGATCGGTATCATAATGGCCGTGGTACTCGGTTTGTTCGCAGTGCTTTATCTGGGCGGAATGATGAGTCAGGTGCTCAGCAACTACTCAGTTTGGATGAATACCGGCGGACTTACCGGACAGGCAATGATGAAACCGGTAAATATGAATCCACTGGTATGTATCCCACTGGCATTCACGGCCAACGGACTCAAATCTATTGTCGGTATGGCACTTATCGGCGCCGCAATCTTCATCGTGTACAAACTCTACAATCGGTTTGACGGTAAGCATCAGGACCCGAGAGGTTTCACTAAGAGTGACAGTGGTATCTACGGTACTGCATCCTGGATGGATGAAAAAGAGATGCACGAGGTACTCGAAGTCTCCTCCATCGGACAGGTGGAAGGAACAATCCTTGGTGAGTACAAAGGAAAAGCTGTGTGTATGCCAAAAGACACCAGACTGAACCGACACATTGCCATCTTTGGCGCTTCCGGTACCATGAAATCCCGCGCTATCATCCGGAATGCGTTATTCCAGATTATCAGACGTGGTGAGTCTGCTATTTTGACCGACAGCAAATCCGAGATGTATACCGATACAGTGGAATTATTCCGCAACGCAGGCTATGAGGTGAAAGTATTCAATCTTGTAAACCCTGAGCACGGTGATTCCTGGAACTGTATGTCAGACTTAAACGGTGACACGCTGATGGCACAGGTTTTGACCAATGTCATCATTGGCAATACCAGTTCCGGTAAGGGTGATCACTTCTGGGATAACGGTGAAGGCAATCTTCTCAAGGCACTCATCCTGATGGTTGACCAAGATAAGAAACTGAATCCAAATCAGAAGAATCTGACCTCGGTTTACCAAATGCTTACCCAGAACAGTGAGGGTCAGCTGATAGCCAAGTTTAATAAACTACCGCTTGATCATCCGGCACGTGCCCCGTTTAATCTTTTTGCCCAGTCCAGTGACACGGTTAAATCCGGTATCATACTGGGCCTGGGTACGAGACTTCAAGTGTTGCAGAACAAAGCGGTCCAGCGCATCACCAGCAGCTCGGACATCGACTTGGTGGCACCGGCGAAGAAAAAGTGTGTGTACTACATCATACTCAGTGATCAGGATGCGACGATGTCGTTCCTTTCATCTCTGTTCTTCAGCTGTATGTTCATCAAGCTCAGCAGATTTGCCGATGTACAACCCGGGGGCCGGTGTCCTATCCCGGTTAATCTTATTCTGGATGAGTTTAACAACGTGGGACGCATCGGCGGTGCCGAAGACGGTTCCGACTTTGCCCGTTCGCTCTCGGTTGTCAGATCCAGAGACATTCGAGTGATGCTTGCTGTGCAGAGCTTGGGCCAGTTACAGAACCGATACCCAAAGAACCTGTGGTCCGAAATCATAGGCAACTGTGACATCCAACTGATGATGGGTTGCTCTGATGACGTTTCCGCTGAGTTCTTCTCCGCACGATCGGGAGATATGTCGGTGCAGGTCAAATCTACAATGACAGTGCGACAAACCTTGGCACTGGCGCAGGTAATCCCGCAATACAGAAGCCTTGAGGGACATGGACGTCGCAGACTTCTCACTCCCGATGAGGTACTGAGATTGCCGAATGAAGAAATGCTGTGCATCATTCGTGGCCACAACATTCTGAAGCTCGACAAACTCGATTTCACCAAGCACCCAATGGCAAGGCATATTGTCCAGAGGTCAATTCTGGATTATAAGCCGGCATCGACCCCCGAGGAGGTAACGCCTCCCCAGACCGAGCCTACTTCGGAGGCAAAACCGAAGAAGCCATCGAGTAAGAAACTATACAGTTCGGCAAAGCCGCCGGCTGATTTTTAAGAAGGAGGTTAACTACCATGGCAGTAAAGAAACCCAAAGCCCCTGCCGAGGAACTGGAACAGACCGTGCAGGGCGACCAACCGGATGACGCCAAGAAGACGCGTGCCAAATCGAAGGCGGCTCCGAAAAAATCCCAGTCTGGCACGAAAGCTAAATCGAGCAAGAGCACCGCTGAAGAGACAGGCACCGTGGCGCCGAAAGCCAAACTGTTAAGTCAGTCTGTACCGAGCGACGAACCTGTCGTATCAATTGGTGACAGACGTGAAGCGGAAACCGAGTCTGATAAAGCGAAGAACGATTTGCTCGACTTGCTGGAGTCTTATAAAGCTGGACGTGTCCTCACTGATTATATTGAGGGCGTTGAGAAGATCAAAGGCACTGTTGCTGCAGTCCTGTACCACGGCACGTTCAAGGTGATTATTCCCGCAGAGGAAGCTATCAACCCGCCCAATGATTACAGAGGCAAAGATCCCATCTCAGTTCACCGTTATATGCTGTCCAAGCGACTCGGGGCTGAGATTGATTACATCGTGAAAGGTATGGATCCTGAGACTGGACTTGCTGTTGCTTCCCGTAAGGATGCAATGAGGGCCCGACAGAAAGAATTTTACTTCACACGAGACCGAGACGGAAATAACATTCTTTATGAAGGTGTTCTTGCTGAAGCCCGAATCATTTCGGTCATCAAATCAGGTATATTCGTAGAACTATTCGGCGCAGAGTGTTTCATCTCGGTGAGAGAGCTCAGTTATCAGCGTTGGGCTGATGCAGGTGATTATTATAAACCAGGTCAGCATGTAATCGTAAGAATTACAGGAGTTGATCGAAGCGACCGTGATAAAATCAAGGTTACTGCATCCGTTAAGAGGGCGCAGGAAAATCCATATGAAAAGGCACTCAGGAAGTACGTTGAAGGCAACCACTATGTTGGGAAAGTCAGCATGGTGGATGAAAACGGCGTCTTCGTTGCAATGGACGGTGGCATCGATTGCCTCTGCGAGTATCCCAGACGCGGTCGTCCGCCTATCGGTGCGCAGGTCACAGTCCGAATCATAGGTATCAACCGTGAGACAAATCGAATTTGGGGCGTGATCACACACACGACCACCGCAATCTAATTCGAGTTTTAAGAAAGGAGACCAAAATATAATGACCCAGTGTAATCTGACTCAAACAGAGCAGATGCGGCGCAAAGAAATCGCAGACCACACTCGTGCATTGGTAGTTAAGCTTTTGCAGGTAGATGCAGAAGATGAAACTTCTGTTATGTGTGGGTATAGAGATTATTACTTGCAGATTTCCTTTTCCGAGCTGCACCCGCTGATGGTGTTCTGTCTGGCAAAGGCAATCACCAAACCCAACACATCCAAGCAAGAAAAAATTGCTAACGAGTTGAATCTTAGAAGTATTCTCGGTAGCCACGCCATCAATGACGAAGTCGGCTGCTATTCTTACCGTGCTACTCACTGGTTGGACACCGAATTGAATGCCGAACGCTTCTTTGAAATGCTCAATCGATGTGTGGATGAGGCGAACCGAGGGTTCCTAAAGCTCGCCTGTTAGTTGTATTTCTCCAGACTCAGTCGTGTAATGTAAGTAAACGATTGAATGGAGGCAATGCATCATGAAAAAGCTTTTAGCCATTATTTTAATGCTGAGTATGGTACTCCTTTGTGCCTGTTCAGCACCAGACTCATCTGGAAATTCATCCCCTTCGACAATTGATATCCCGGATACCTCCTATACAGACTCAACCTCCCAGACTGAGTCGAGAGATACCCTGGAAGGTGAGAATTCCGAGGAAGAGAGCTCAGAAGACGCCTTTGATGCGACTATCGTGTCAGACCGAGATAAGAAGGACCAGGAAAATAACGTCCCGGGTACCGGAAAGCTTGAAGGAACAACCAAAGAACCCGAGTATGACGATACCCCAAAGGAAACCCTTCCTTCGCAGTCATCTGGTGATAACGATTCTTCAGAGAGTTCAAAGCCGACAGAGACATCAAAACCGGAGAGCAAACCAACCGAAACCACAACTACTCAGACGGAACCAACCGAGAGTAATACCGAAACGACCCAGCCTCCTGCAGAGGAGACAGTTCCAACTGAACCCCGTGCAGGTGCAGCGGACACTGCGGCAGTTGCCCAGCGAGTTCTGGAGTATATCAACCAGTACCGTTCAAGCCCTGCCACAAGACTTTCGGGTCTTACCGAATACGCCCAGTACAGAAGCCGTCAGCTCGTATCCAACTTTGCGCATGACACTGCAGATCAACGTGCTGCAGCAACCGCACTCCAGTATGGAGAATATGTGGATCCGAGCGTATTTGGCGGCAGTGGACAGCCTTATTACAGAGCGAATGCCCGTGAAGCCATAGCCAAGGCCGGTTATGTAGGCACAATTGACGAGGTGGCTCAGAAACTGGCAACGCTTGTAAAGAACAGTCCGAATCACTGGAACTATATCGGTGATTCTCAGTATTGCTATATTGCAGTAGGTGTTACCTATGAGAGTGATATGTGGTACTGTGCCATCACAGTGGCATCCGAAAACACAGACGAATATTAAACCCATTTAGGAATTGAAGCCCTGATGCTAACGCGTCGGGGCTCTTTTCATATCAAAAATCAGAAAGGATTGAAAGTTATGACCCAGAAAAAGAAACTCAGCTCGCGTTTCCTGTCTCTTTTCTTGGCGGTGTTGATGATCGCCTCAATGATCCCGACGACAGTATTCGCAGCACCGGCATCTGACATCCCAAGTGAGATGCTGGACAATGTCTATCTTGATGCGCTGGCCTATACCGGTTACGGTGTCCAAGCGCAGAAGAATGACGGAACCATTTTCAAGACCTATGGTTCCAGAGCAACGGCCTACGGCTCGGACATTTCGTATGGCCTCGTTAAATACGGTACTGAAACCGTAACCAAATCCGGTACAGCTACCGGACTCGCTCCGGATATTGCCGGATTCGAGAGCAGCGGTCTTTGCTGCGCATCCTACGTATCTTATGTGTATTACAACTATCTGCCTAACATCGCCGGCATTGACACCAGCGGTGTTGCAAAACCCGGTAATCCCCGTTCTGCCAGCTCTTATAACACTGCAGCGAACGCTTGGGTAGAAGCAGGTACCGCACGCAGAATCAGTTTTACACAAGACTCAGATGGAGACAACTTCAAACCGAGTGAGGAGATTCCAATTGGCTCCTTGATCGTGTTCAAGCACATCCCGACAGGTGATATCGCTCACGTTGCCATCTACGCCGGTTACTATAACGGAACTCACTTTGTTACCCATGTCGGCAACGATCGTGGTCCTGAGTTCAGCACGGTTGTTGGTATGAGCAAAGGCGACTATCCTGAGGCAGTTGTACAGGTTGTTGTGCCTCAGTTTGTGGAAGAGTCCGGTAAGATTGAGGTTTATAAGAAGGATCCTAACGGCAAGAACCTCAGCGGCGCATACTTCCTTGCTACCAATACCGAGACCGGCGAAGAGTTCGGCATCGGTCCTACAAACTCAAGCGGCTATGCTGCAACCAAGGAAGACATTCCTTACGGTACCTATAAAATCGTAGAGACTGTGTTCCCGACAGACTATACTTATTCGGGCACAAAGGAATGGACCCGCACGGTAAGCTCCGCAAATGATGGTGTTGTTACCATCAACGCGGTGAATGAGTTGAAGAAAGGCAACATCGAGGTCTATAAAAGGGAAAATGTAGACGGTGCAGCTCTTAGCGGGGCTATCTTCACGGTCTATAATTCCGCAGGTACCAAGGTAACGACCATCGGACCTACCAACGACCGTGGTTATGCGAAATCCGCAGATATTCCTTACGGTACCTATAAGGTGGTTGAAACCACTTTCCCGTTCAACTATGAAGCCAGCGGTCAGACTGAGTGGACAGTTACGATTAACACTGCAAAAGGCGCCTTGGCCACCATCAATGCTACCAACCAGTTGAAAAAGGGATATGTTGAGATTTTGAAATCCGATGCCGAGTCTGGTAAAGACCTCAGCGGCGCCGAATTCACCGTCTACGATTACGATGGTGAGGAAATTGCTGTTATCGGTCCTACAAACTCAGACGGTTATGCTAAATCCGGCGAAATCATTTACGGTAACTACATCGTAAAGGAAACCAAGGTTCCTGTGAACTACCAGCCTGAGGGTGATGCGGAATGGCATATCACCATCGATGACAACAGTCCGCTGATCACATTGGACATCGCAAACCTTCGTCAGTACGGCAGCGTCAAGGTTGTTAAAACAGCAGAAGATGGGCTTGTCGAAGGCATGGTATTTACGCTTACCGGCACCTCCGTATACGGTGAGAAAGTCAGTATGACAGCCACCACAAATGCTGCAGGTGTTGCTGTGTTCGAGAGCGTACCGATCGGCGAAGATTACGTACTGGCTGAGAAGAATACACCTGTTCGTTATGTCATTCCTGAAAATCAGACCTTGAATGTCTACTGGAACAAGGTAACGGAACGTGAGTTTGACAACGTCCTCAAGAAGTGGCGTGCAGATGTCTTTAAGGTAGACTCGGGTATTAGATACGGCGGTATGGAACCGGAAGTGATGACACTGTCTCTGGATTCCGACGCAATTGTCGAGCAGCTCGGCTCTCCTTACGGTGAGTCTCAGGGTGATGCAACTCTTGCAGGAGCTGTTTACGGTGTATATCGCTACGATGAGCTGGTAGACACCTATACCACTGACAAGAACGGTTACTTCCTCACCGATTACTATGTGTGCGGTGACGGATGGAATATCCGTGAAATCACTCCTTCCGAAGGATACCTGCTTGATGAGAACATCTACTGGCTTGATGTAGACGCCGGTCAGTATACCGTTGAGAAAAACACCGAAGAGCTTGACGTGTATGAAGATGTCATTCTTGGCGGCTTCTATCTGTTCAAACACAGAGACAACGGTGATACTCAGATTGAAACCGAGGAAATCGGCGCTGAATTCGAAGTTTATCTGAAATCCGCAGGATCCTATGAGAATGCCAAGGAAACTGAGCGTGCCTACCTCATCACGGATGAGTGGGGCTATGCCGAGACGGATTGGCTTCCTTACGGTGTTTACACAGTGAAACAGGTCAAAGGTACCGAAGGTTATGACCTTATGAAGCCTTTTGATGTCTACATCCATACCGACTGGGAATATCAGCAGTTTATTATTAATAACGCTCCGTTCACCAGTTACGTTAAGATCCAGAAGACCGATGCAGAATCCGGTTTGGCAATTCCTTATGCCGGTGCAGCATTCCAGATCTACAATCCGGATGGCACCAAGGTTTCTATGGAATATACCTATCCGGAGCACACCGTAATTGACACCTTCTATACCAACGAGGAGGGCTATCTGATTACTCCCGAGACTTTGGGATACGGTAAGGGCTACTACCTGGTTGAAGTGAGTGCGCCTTATGGTTACGTGCTCAACTCAGACCCGGTTTACTTTGACATTACTGCAGATGATGCCACGGATGAAGGCGGTCTGACCATTGTGAATGTAACCCGTTCCAATATGCCGCAGAAGGGCGTCATCCATATTACAAAAACAGGCGAAGTGTTCCAGTCTGTTGTAGTGAATGATCAGATGCACAAACCGGTATATGAAATTAAGAATCTTGCCGGTGCGGTATTCGAGATTCGAGCAGCGGAAGACATCTACACCCTGGATGGCGTGATGCATTACGCGAAGGGCGAACTTGTTGACACCATCACGACTGGGTCTGACGGAATTGCCACCAGTAAGGAGCTCTATCTGGGCAAATACGATATCCAGGAAGTCACAGCACCTCACTCCATGGTACTGAACGGAAAAGTTCAGACTGTTGAGCTCGTGTATGCCGGCCAGGAAATCTCCATCACTGAAACTTCCGGCAATCTCTACAACGAACGCCAGAAGGTAAAAGTGAGTCTGAGCAAGGTGCTTGAGCAGAATGAGCTCTTCGGCATCGGCATGAATGCTGAGCTGAAGAACATCACATTTGGCCTCTATGCCCAGACTGATATCGTTGCGGCCGATGGCACAAAGATTCCGGTGGACGGTCTTATCGAAATCATCACCTTTGATGAAAACGGGAAAGCTGTAATCAGCACCGACTTGCCTTTGGGAAGCTATTATGTCCAGGAACGTACAACTGATGACCACTATATCTTAAACGGTAACAAATACGGCTTTGAATTCACTTACGGTGAGCAAACCGTAGAGGTCATTGAACTCGCAGTCAATAACGATACAGCCATTGAAAACAATTTGAAATACGGCAGCGTATCCGGTTTGAAGGTTGATGAAGATGGTAAGGTCATTGCCGGGGCTGTATTCGGTCTCTTCAGCAATGATGAAAATGAGTATACTCGTGAAAATGCGTATATGGTAACAGAAAGCGCAGAGGACGGAACCTTCAAATTCGAGAAGATTCCTTACGGCACTTGGGTTGTTCGTGAAATCGAACCTGCCGTAGGTTTCGTGCTTAACGAGAAAGCATACCAGATTACCATTCAGGAAGACGGCGACGTCGTGGAAATCAAACTCGAAAACCGCTACATTCGTGGCGACATCGAGGGACTCAAGCTGGATGAAGACGGAAACGTCATTGCCGGTGCGAAGTTCGGTTTATTTAAGCCTGGCACCACCGAGTTTACTGAAGAGACAGCCGTGCTTGTAACCGAGTCTGACTCCGAAGGTAAATTCCGCTTTGAAGATATTCGTTTTGGTAAGTGGATTGTTCGTGAGCTCGTTCCTGCCACAGGCTACGTTCTCAATGAAACTCCGATCGAGGTGAACATCCAGACTGAAGGCGAAGTCATCAACATCTCCTTCGAGAACAAATTCATCCGCAGCGATATCAAGGGATACAAGGTAGACGAAGATGGCAAGCCTGTTGCAGGTGCATTGTTCGGACTCTTTACCGAGGATGACACTGAATTTACTGAAGAGAATGCTGTGCTCACAGCTGAGTCTGATGCAGACGGCATCTTCTTCTTTGATGATGTCCGCTTTGGTAAGTGGATCGTGAAGGAACTTAAACCGGCAGAAGGTTTCGTGGCCAATGACACTGTTTTCCCGATCAACGTAACTACTGACGGTGCTGTTATTGAAATCGAAGCTGAAAACCGTCACATCTACGGCATGGTCCATACCACCAAGGTGGATAAGGACTATCCGGACAACCTCCTTGCAGGCGCCATCTTTGAAATTTACATGGACGTAGATGGCAATAAGGAATTCAATGCTGACGTAGACACCCTTGTTGGTGAGATGGTTGAGTATGAGCCTGGTCTTTACGAGCTTGAGAACCTCAGATACGGAGGTTACTTCCTCTATGAGAAACAGGCACCTGCTAATTACATCAAGGACAATGCTTATCACTACTTTGCAATCGTCAATGACGGAGAGATGGTGGAAGTCGAGAATGAAGCCGGTGTAGGTTTCATTAACAACCATATGGTTGGCAACTTGAAGATCGTCAAGACATCCTCTGATGGACGTGTGGAAGGCTTCTCTTTCCGCGTAACCGGTGAGAACTATGATGAAGTGTTCAAGACTGATGCAAACGGTGAGATCTTCATCGAAGGGCTCAGAATCGGCAAGTACACCGTAACCGAGGTGGAAGACGAGGTCAGCTCCGGATACAAGCGTCCGGAACCTGTTGAGGTGGAACTGGTTGCAGATGAGACTCTGACTGTAAATGTTCATAACGATAAGATTACCATCGAGGAGCCGCCTAAGACCGGTGACAACTCCAATATGGGTCTTTGGTTCGGTCTTTTAGGTTTAAGCTGTCTCGGTATGGTAGGCACCGTGATCTACGGTCGCAGAAGAAAGCGCGAAGAACTGGAGGGCTAATCAATGAAATCGAAAACCATTAAATCCATTATCCTGATGGTTGCGATGCTGTGCCTTCTTTGCTTTCCTGTACAGGTCATGGCAGAGACGCAGCAAGGAACTAATGGTGATGAACTTCAGCTGATGGAAGCTGAGAAACTGGAAATCCAACTCGGTACCGACTGGGCCGGTGTGGAGTTTCAACTGAAGACTGATGCCGGGTTGTATCCCGGCACGGTCGTTGTAGGACAGGACGGTGTGCTCCGCATGGAAATTGGCGGCAGCAAATCCTACATACTTACCTGTATGAATTCTGCTATCACAGTTCCGGAGCCGACGCAAGCTCCTGCCACAACAGATACTCAATCGGAAGATAACAATACCGGAACTGAGACGGCGGAAGATGGTAACTCAACAGTTGCCGGCATTCCGGTGCTCCATATCGTACTCTTTGCAGGCGGTATGGTAGCAGCAATCGGTGTCCTTGTTGCTATGCATGTGGTGAAAAGACGCCGTGAGTCCGAACCTGCATATGACGATGATGATGACGAATAACGCTCCAGACTGAGTTTGGGGAGAAATCGCACCTAATAAGCACCATTTTGTTGTGAATAATCTGTAAATGTTACGAAAAGGCTTGACAAATCGCACCTAATCGGCTATACTATAGTCGTGGCAGGGCTTGCGTTCAGGCTCTCGGAACGTTTAAGGATAACGTCAGACCTGATTCAAGGGAATCAGGGATCCGTTACGGATCTTGCGCAATGAGCAGATCCACAACAACGCAGGTCAATTGAATATTAAGCCGGAAGGCTGCTCGAATATTACAGAGTCAATTGCTGGATGAGACATAGAACTCCAGCGCTTGGCTCTGTTTATTTGTTTTGCAGACCTTCCGGCTTTTTTCTTTTATCAAAACGGAGGTTCTATAATGAATAAGAATAAGAAAAAAAGAAAGGGATTTAACGCAACATCAATGCGCTGTCCATATTGCGGCAGTACGGTTGTTTATCGCAGCGCAGACGGAATTTATCATGAGAATAAGAAAGGCACCATGCTTTATGTGTGCAGCAACTTTCCTGAATGCGATGCCTATGTCAGAGTTCATGCCGGCACCAATATCCCGGTCGGTAGTCTGGCAAATCACGAGCTTCGTTCTCTGCGTAGAACAGCTCATCATTACTTTGATCAGCTTCACCTCTCCGGGTACATGTCTAAGCAGGATGCATATCAGTGGCTTGCTGATTTGGTAATGGCACCGATGTCCGAGGCACACATCGGTCATCTCGGCGAGTATTACTGCAAGCTTGTAATCGAGGAGAGCCGTAAACTTTTGGACAGATCTCGTAGGATGAAATCATCTCCGCGATTTCAGGTCCTCCAAGGAGGTGCAGCTGCCTCATGAAACTGAGCGAAGAGAATCAGAGAAAGGTAGAAGAAAATCTCGGTCTGGTACACAAGGTAATCAACGATAAGGTTCACGGGCCCTACCAGCTTGGTATCTATACCCGAGAGGATCTGTTCCAGATTGGATGCATCGGGCTTTGTAAAGCTGCAGCAACCGATAAAGGAGGAAACTTCTCGACTTATGCCTACAGACTGATATGGAATCAGATCTGTGACGCCCTGATCTACTCAACGCGTCGCCAGGCAAATGAAACCACCTACGATGTGTCACCGTATACTGCAGAGCAGGATGACACCGATATCGAACTGGGTATAGCAATTGACCAGGCTTTGGATAAAGCAAAGCTTGATGCCCCGCCATCCACCGTTAAAGGTATCGATGCTATCAGACTCATGTCAGAGGGTTACACCTGCAGAGAGATAGGAGAGCAGATTGGTGCCACCGACAAACAAGTCGCTGCAATGGTATCTAAGGCACGTAAGTTTTTAAAGTCCCGAAAGGACGTCCTTGACCTTGCAGGCAACATTTAATCGAAGAGACGCTAAGGAGTAATATCCTCGGCGTCTCTTTTCATTTGGAGGTAAATATGAAGTCATTACTTAAGAAAATACGCCCCTTCATAATTCCAATCGTTGTTACACTGGTTGTATTGGTGCTGTTTCACAGCATCTTTATGCTTGGTTATGTGCCCACGGAATCTATGGAGCCAACGCTTGAGACCGGAAGCCTTATACTGGGCCTTAGGATCTTCGATGAATTGGAGACCGGCGATATCATTATTTTTAGACGTGACGGCTCCTATCTGGTGAAGAGGATTGCAGCTTGCGCCGGTGACACCATTGACCATCAGAACAGCATAGTAACGGTTCCAGAGAACTGTTACTATGTCTTAGGAGACAATACGGAAAACTCCCACGACTCCCGGTACTGGGCGGATCCGTATGTATCTCATGAAGATGTCATCGCGAAGCTGCTAATGCCGATAAAATGAAGAAGGATATCACAAACCAGAAGTTCGGGCGACTTACTGCCAAGGAGGTTGTTCGGACAGTACCGGGAAAAGGCAGCATCTGGAGATGTGAATGCGAATGCGGCGGGGAAAAAGAAGTTCCTGCCGCTTATTTATTGAATGGGCACACGAGAAGCTGTGGCTGTATCAATGCAGAACGCAAAGCCAAGCTCGACATCACCGGTCAACGCTGGGGACGCCTTGTTGCTGTACGCCACGTAGGATATACCACCATTGAGCAAACAGGAAAGAAACAGGCAGTGTGGCTTTGGCAGTGTGACTGCGGAAACACCAAAGAGATTCCTGCAACGCAGGTTAAGCACGGCGGCACTCGCAGCTGCGGTTGTAAGGCAATGGAGCATATCACAGAACTCAGAAAGCAGGATATCACAGGTGAGCGTTTTGGGAGACTGACCGCCATCCGTCCTACGGAAGAACGGGACAGCAATGGCAGCGTAGTCTGGGAGCTACAATGTGATTGTGGAACTTTGGTTTATAAAACAGTCAATACTTTGAAGTCAGGGCGCGTGCTCAGTTGTGGATGTAAATACCGTGAGACCAGGAGTGAGACATTCAAGTACCGCAGAGATATGGTCGAAGGTACGTCTGTCAGTAGTATTGTGGTATCCAAGCGCCTTAGATTAAACAACACCTCTGGTCACACCGGAGTTGGTTTTGATAAGCGGACGGGCAAATGGCACGCGTTTATAAACTTTCAAAAGAAACATTATAATCTGGGAATGTTTAAGCATAAGAGTGAGGCTATCAGAGCTCGTCGAACTGCTGAAGCAAAGCTACACGATCCTGTCATACTGGAATACTGGGACAGTCTGACAGAAGAACGAAAGAAAGAATTTCAGGATTATCTGCGTAGCACTAAAAAGTAATGCGCATAATGAAAGGTCGTCTGAGCTTAACTGCCCAGGCGACCTCTTTTTTTATTTGTTCTTTTTAGAATTTGTTAGAATCTTATCAGGGAATACCGATGCATTGATCAAATCTGCGGGATCTATGTCCAAGGCGTCTGCAATATTGTAAAAGACCTCAAGGGAGAACGGGCGAACAATACCCGGAGCTTCGATAGCGCTGATGTGTGAACGGCTCACATTGGATAACTCTGCAAGCTTCTCTTGAGACATACCACGCATCTTACGAAGCGCAGCTATTGCAATGCCGAGCTGGATGAATCTATCTCTATTTTTGAATTCAACCTCTTTACTCATTTACAGTCACCTGCCTTTCATAATATTATTATACTTTTTCTATCTTTTTATTGCCGCATATGGCATAGAGCACTTGACTAATATTTAGAGCAAAAGTATAATAGAATGATACAGATGCGTTATTAGATGAGCAAATGTAATTGAAAAGAGAATCTTGACAACCGCTATACACACATGCTTTATTTATGGGGTGCCTATCCTAAGTAGAACATAACCGAACAGGAATCATCCTGATTGTTCCCTTCAGGGAGCTTATAAGAGATAGCGAGTTGAAAGATAGCCCATCGGACTGTATCGGTTCGATGGGCATTTTAGTTTAATTAAGGCTAAGCCATTATCAACACCGTTGGTGATGAGTATGTATAACCGGAGGAACCCGAAATGGATAAGATAGGTCTAACAGAGATTACAGCAACCGTATTACAGCAGACTAAGAATTCTATCGAAGGTATGTGTGAAGTCAGTGGACTGAGTATAGGAGAAATTATTGATCGAATGGCTCTGAAATGGAGTGCCAAAGATCCGGAGCACGCAACACAGCTTATTCTGGATGATATGATTATACACACAAGGAATTTAAGTCCTGAGGATTTCGATCTGACTGTTTATGGTGTATTGGCCGTGATTAAAAGGAGTCTGTCTAAGGATGAACCTGAGGCAATCAAAAAGGTCATTGATGAAATCGAGCAGATATTAAAAGATAAAATGGTCGATACGAATTTATAAATACAAAAAATCTATATCAAAAATGGAAGTGATGATGTGAAAGAAAAAACGTGCTGCTTTACCGGGCATAGAGAAATCCCTTCAGGACAGCGTCGGAAAATCTTCGCAAGGACGGAAGAAGCAATAGTGAGTCTTATCAAAAAAGGCTATCTATATTTTGGGGCCGGAGGTGCATTGGGCTTTGATACAATCGCTGCCTTTGCGGTCCTCAAACTGAAGGAACGTTATCCCGACATCCGTTTAATCCTCGTGCTGCCTTGCTTATCTCAAACACGAGGATGGTCACAGGAAGATATAGAGATATACGAGGATATCAAACAGAAGGCCGATAAGGTTGTTTATACCTCTCAGGAGTACACGAGAGGTTGTATGCATAAACGTAATCGCCATTTGGTTGATAACAGCTCTGCCTGTATTTCCTATTTAACCGAAAACAAAGGTGGAACATTCTATACAGTAAACTACGCAAAGAGCAAAGGTATCGAAGTGATAAATATCGCAGAATGAACTAAAAAGAATCGTCCTCTTTTCCCGTATATCTCGGTTTCTTTACTCTGCAAGCAGCATAAAACGGTAAAAATCTGTGACAGAGCTTTGATATTTGAGTGAAATCATTGTATTTGCAACGATTTTGTGCTATAATGAAGAAAAACATTTTGCCGGAGGTAACACAATGGTTATTAGTTATAAAAAGCTTTGGAAGCTGCTCATTGACCGTGATATGAAGAAAAAGGATTTGATCGCCAAGTCTGGAATCAGTCAGTCCTCTGTCACCAAACTTGGACACAATGAAAGCGTAAGCACTGATATCATCGTTAAGATCTGCAAGGCACTCGAATGCGATCTGACCGACATCATGGAATTAGTTCCGGAGGAGAAATGATGCTGTACGCATGTAATCATTGTAAATATCTATTCGAGTCTAATGACGAAGTGAATCAGTGCCCGGATTGCGGCAAGTATGCTGTAAGACCGGCTACTCAGACTGAGATTGAGGAATATGAGTCCCGTGATAAGAACTGGGACGACGGAGGCGATTTATTTGGACGAAAGACAATTTGAGGCCACGATGGAATTCATTGTGGCAGCTCTTAAAGAACGTGGCTACGATCCGTATGCGCAGTTGTACGGATACATAAATGAAAACGAACCGACTTATATTACCAGTCATAACAATGCTCGGCGTATTATACAGACCCTTGATATAGAGCGTGTCAGACGGTATGTGATGGAGATGGAAAGATGAGAACTTTGATTTTGGTATGGATGTTAACTCTGATAATTGACAATATACTGCCATTGGTGCTTGCGTATTTCTATCCAAACTATAATCACAAAGAAATGGCACTTTCTGTACTCGGCTCGCGGCAAAGTCCCGTGAAGTGGATATATAACGTATGGTGCATAGTATCGGGCAGTATTTTCTGTATTGCTCCATATGCATTGTTTCGAGCAAATTGTAGTGGCTTGACGGTAACGATATGGATATTGCTTGGCATATATGGAATCGGTTGTGAAATCATATCAGGCTGCTGTCCACTAAATGAAAACAAACAAGATGAGGATACAATAACTAAGATTCACGGAGGTTCTTCTGCTATTGGATTTATGACTTTGCTGGTTGTACCACTGCTTATGGCAATATCGCAGTTTCAACTGTCAGAGGTTGCTATTGGTTTAATCTCGCTTTTGTGCTTTATTGCGGCATTCGTGTTCTTTTGCTTTTTCATTATGGGAGAGAAAGAAAAGTATGCGGATACTGTTTTAAGATACGGCGGTCTTTGGCAAAGATTCGTTTTAGTGTGCTGTTATGTACCGCTATTAGTCTGGTGTGTCATACAAATTTGAAGATAAAATGCAGCAAACAATTGAGTGAACGGAGGCGAAATGCAGTGCAGCTCTTTTATGGAGTACCTGAAGATATCGAAAATTGGATGAGTCTTGTAACTCGGGTTAGATGGAATTTTCCGGGTTTGGAGACTCAGGAGAAGCTGGATGAGCATAAAGCCACCGTTCTCAGATTTATGGGTAAGCGACAGGCTATCTGTGTCAAAGAAGGAAACGAGATCGCGGGTGTCATGCTGTTCTCACGCGGGCACAACATGATTTGCTGCCTTGCCGTCTCTCCCGACTATCGCCGACGCGGAGTTGCTTCTATGCTCATGGATGAAGCTCTCCGTAATCTGGATAGAACAAAAGAAATATCGGTTTCCACTTTCAGAACCGATGATGAGAAAGGCCCTGCCCCAAGAGCATTATACGAGAAATACGGATTTGTCGAGGATGCTCTGATCGAGGAGATGGATTATCCGAATCAAAAGTACGTTCTTCATCCTGCAGGTTCGGAGCGCAAAGCCAGACAAATCGCGATCAACAAAATGGTGTGTGAAATCAAGAGCATACTGCAAGGCAGTGAACCGTCAATTTACCTGTATGGTTCCTCTGTTCTGAATGACTTCAGACTGGGATGGAGCGATATTGATATCCTGATTTTGACGGATAAACAGATTACGGAAGAACAAGCTCAAAAACTTGTTGGTCTACGACAAGCGCTGCTTGAGAAAGAACCCGGCAATCCATATTACCGTTCCTTTGAAGGTGGAATGCTCACACTGGATGCCTTTCTCATCGGAATGGCAGATCGCGTAGTTTACTGGGGTACCAGAGGTGAAAGAATAACCGATACATACACGTTCGACAGCTTCGGTATGACAGAGCTGATCGAAAGCAGTGTTTTACTATACGGCAAGGACATCCGAAATCAGCTGAAGGCACCTGAGTTCAGTGAACTGTATGCCGATGTAAAGCACCATTATGAAACCATAAGAAAATATGTGCAGAAGACGGGACGTAGTTTCTACTCGTTTGGTTGGATGCTGGATATTGCACGATGCATCTATACGCTGCGCACCGGCAAGATCATAGCAAAGACCGATGCTGCAGACTGGGCGTTAGAAAACAATCTCTGCCCGGATCCTGATGTCCTCAGAATCGCTCTGGAGGTCCGCAGGAGCCCGCTTAATCACAAGGAAGATAAACAGACCTTCGACTACGCAGAAACGCTTGCAGAGCCAATACAACGCTTTGCGGACGTTCTGGAGAAGGAATTGACAGCCGCAAAGGAGGCGTAACACATGATCGGATTAAAACGTGGCACAGTTCAGCTGTGCGAACACGAAAAAGAGTGGGAAATCGAGGCTCAGAACACCATTGCCCGTTTGAAGGAGATCATAGGAGATGTAATCAAAGACATTCAACATGTCGGCAGCACCTCTATTCTCACGATAAAAGCAAAGCCTATCATTGATATTGCGGTTGCGGTAGATAAATTTGATGATATCTTAGCTTACGAAAAAGAACTTAAAGATGGAGGCTTCTATTACAGACCGAAGTCTGATTTGGGCGCACAATTGTTATTTGCATCAGGCAGCCTCTATGAAGGCACAGGAGATCTGCAGACACATTTTATCCATGTCGTTTTGACGGACAGTATGGACTGGATCAACTACATAAACTTCAGAGATTACCTTAACCGCACACCGTCAGTTGCAAAAGAGTATGAGGATCTAAAGGTGTCATTGGCTGAACAGGCCCCCATTGACAGTGGCAGAGAAAAATATCTCAAAGGTAAGCACGACTTTATCGTTTATACTCTGCGAAAGGCACTGGTCAAATCGTATCTCGGGAAAACAGTGACTATTTCAATTGACAGACCAATCGGAAGCATTCACCCGAAACATGATGATATCATCTATCCCATCAACTATGGATTTATTCCCAAGGTGTTGGGTGGTGATGGTGAGGAGCTTGATGTTTATCTATTAGGTGTCGATGCTCCGGTAAAGGAATACGCTGCGCGAATTATCGGTATTGTCCATCGGCGCAATGATGTGGAAGATAAGCTTGTTGCCGCACCTGAAGGAATGTGCTTTACTCCGTTTGAAATCGAAGAAGCAATTCATTTTCAGGAGCAATATTACGATAGTGAAATAGAAAGTATAACATAAAGAGGTTTTGTATGAGGGATTTTGGAATGTCAATGTTATGGTTTTGGGTATGTTATGCAATCGTTACTTGCGTAGGTATCCTGCACACCATATTTAATATCTATGTCTTGAAAATGAAGCCAATGGACGAAAACAGTATGGGCGAAGGTTATGAGAAAACAAAACCTTGGCATCCCTTGTATAACATCATTCTGTTCTCTCTGTTCGGTTGGTTATATATGAACGGTCTTACTGAACCGTCACTGACGGAAGCGCTTATCACGGGAGCGATATGGGCAGGCATTTGTATTGTATTCGATGTGTTCGGGTGGGTACTTATAAAGCATCCCTGGAGTTTGTCATTTAAGGAGTTTTATGTAGATTATCAACCTTGGATCACTTTGATTTATATTGCGATATTTGCCGGACCGCTTGTTGGATATTGGTTTGCTCTTATATGAGTATCGAGTTTGATAAGGAGACTAAAATGGCAAAAGTAATTCTGATCTGCGGAAAGATCTGCAGTGGAAAAAGTACATATGCTGAGCAGATGCGCGTTCAGAATCACGCCGCACTGCTCTCTGTAGATGAAATAACCCTTGCATTGTTCGGTCAGCATTGCGGTGATAAGCATGATGATTACGTGGAAAGAACACAGAACTACTTGTTCGACAAATCATTGGAGCTCATCGAGGCTGGAATCAACGTAGTTCTTGATTGGGGCTTCTGGATGAAAGAAGAACGTGACTATGCTCGCGAGTTTTATAATGGCCGAAATATAGAGTGCGAATTCCATTACATTGATATTAGCGATGAGACTTGGAAGGCACGCTTAATGAAAAGAAACAGTGCAATATTAGCCGAAGAAACAAGTGCCTATTATGTTGATGATAATCTTGCTGCTAAATTTGGTGCTCTATTTGAAAAACCAAGCAGAGATGAAATTGACGTGTGGGTTGAGCAATAAGGGCAAGTTCCCGGGAGAATGCCACAGATGAATTTTGTAACAAAAGAACCGATAAATAAAGGCTGGTCCAGTGATAAGAAATACTGTGTTACCGATGAGAACGGTACACGGTATCTTCTGCGTGTTTCTGACATTGCGCAGCACGATACGAAACAGTCTGAATTCAATATGATGAAACAAGTGGCTTCCTTTGGGGTACCTATGTGCCAGCCAATCGAATTTGGCACTTGTGATGAGGGCGTCTATTCCATCCAGAGCTGGATTGATGGTGATGATGCTGAAGAAATAATGGCAGCTCAGTCTGACACAGAGCAGTATGTCTATGGCCTTGAAGCCGGCCGCATCCTGCGCAAGATCCATTCCATACCGGCTCCGGAAACTCAGGAAGACTGGGAGATCCGGTTTAATCGGAAGATGGATTACAAAATCAAGAAATATGGTGAATGTCCCATCAAGTATGAGAACGGACAGGCATTCATCGACTACATAAACGAGAACCGTCATTTGCTGAAGGATAGACCGCAGGTTTATCAGCATGGCGACTATCATATCGGAAATATGATGATCGACCGTAACGGAAAGCTCCACATCATTGATTTTAACCGTAATGATTATGGTGATCCTTGGGAGGAGTTCAACCGTATCGTTTGGTGTGCCCAGAAAGCACCTCTCTTTGCTTCCGGTATGGTGAATGGCTACTTTGATGGCGATGTGCCGCTGGAGTTCTGGAAACTGCTCGCTCTTTATATTTCGAGCAATACGCTCTCCTCTGTATACTGGGCCATTCCTTTTGGACAGGACGAAGTAGATACCATGTTGAACCAGGCAAAGGAAGTGCTGTCTTGGTATGACAATATGCGTAACCCCATACCGACTTGGTATTTCAAAGGTTATTATCTGCAGTATGCTGATGCGGTACCTTTTAAGCTGAAGAGTGCCTTTGATTTCAGTTTTCTGAGTGAGTATGGTACGGTATTCAAAGTCTATGATGACCAGGATTCCGGAAACATCTGCTTTGGAACTGAAAAAGGTGGTCAACGTTATTTTATCAAGTTTGCAGGTGCCCCTACCGAGCAGTATTCCGGAGATCCTGCAGAAGCTATTGCCAGACTGAAAGCGACCTTGCCGGTATACAGCGAACTGCAGCATGAGAGCTTAATCGAGCTGGTTGAAGCCAAGGATATTGGCGGCGGATTTGCCATGGTGTTCAAGTGGGCCTCAGGCGATTGTATGGGAAGAATGTACCCTGCAGCACACCGTCGTTTTATGCAACTGCCCGTTGATGCCAGACTTACAGTGTTCCGTGATATACTGAGTTTCTTTGAATACATTGCCTCTCAAAACTACGTGGCCATCGACTTCTATGATGGAAGCATCATGTATGATTTTGAGAATGGCAAGACGACAATCTGCGACATCGACTTCTTCCGTAAGCAACCTTGCTCCAATGATATGGGACGTATGTGGGGTAGCTCTCGCTTCCAGGCTCCGGAAGAATTCCAGCTTGGAGCAGTCATTGATGAAATTACGAACGTCTATACTGTCGGAGCAACCGCCTTTGCCCTCTTTGGTGAGTATAATCGCACACGGGACAAATGGCAGCTCGGCGACAAGCTCTTCGAGGTGGTAACAAAAGCTGTAAGCGATAACAGAGTTGATCGACAGCAGTCTATCAGACAGTTAAGAGAAGAATGGGAGGCGGCAATATGATCATGATTGATGATGGCGACTTTTTCTTGGTCGAGCCAAGTGAAATATACGCAGTACAAATCAAAGAATACAGACAGGATTTTTTGGATACCAATTGTTCAATGGACGGTTGCGGTCCGCTACGCAAATGCGAGGATCCTATTACATACATATTAGAATGCGAAAAATACACGACGCAGGACACTCTTCCAGAAGGGTTGGTTATAGCAACTCAGTTCTTATATGTTCGCAAAGAGGATAATCGTCTTGTTGGAATGATACAAGTGAGGCATTATTTTAATGACTATCTTTCTAAATTTGGTGGACACATTGGTTATTCTATAAAGCCGAGTGAAAGAAGAAAAGGATATGCAACTTCAATGTTGAACGCCATTCTTCCATATTGTAGAGAAATTGGTCTCGATAAACTACTCATAACTTGTATTGACGGCAATATTGGCAGTGAGAAAACGATACGCAATAATGGTGGTGTTTACGAATCTACCGTATATGAATCAGGCGAAAATTGCAACCTGAAGAGATTCTGGATAACCCTATAACTGAAGTAATTAAAACTGGTGAAAGATATGAATCGACTACTTATAGTAGACGGCAGCAATCTACTGTTCCAAATGTTTTTCGGAATGCCGTCGAGAATAACAAATTCAGAAGGCAAAGCAATCCAAGGCACCCTTGGATTTGTTGGTGCGCTGCTCAAGATTATCCGCAGAACCGAACCGACACACATTGCGGTTTTATTTGATGGTGAGCACGAGAATGAACGTACCGAGCTGAGCGCCGACTATAAGGCAAACCGCGTCGATTACAGTCAGACACCTGAGGAAGATTCACCATTCTCACAGCTTCCTGATGTGTACGCTGCGCTCGATTATATGGGCATCAAGCATACGGAGACCACAGTCTGTGAAACCGATGACTGGATTGCAGGCTATGTTCATACATACGGCGATAACACCGAAGTAATAGTTGCTTCCTTTGACAGCGACTTCTTCCAGCTCATCACCGAGAACGTATCCATTCTCAGATATCGGGGCGATAATACCGTTATCTGTACTCCTGCGTACCTGAGGGAGAAATTCGGTATCGAACCGAGTCAGTATGCAGACTTCAAATCCTTTACCGGAGATGCTTCAGATAACATTAAAGGCGCCGATAAGGTCGGACCGAAAACAGCATCTATGCTGCTATGCGAGTTCGGAAATCTTGAAAATGTTCTTCTGAATGCGGAAGCGATAAAGAAACCATCCATACGAGAGTCTATCATCAGAAATGCTGATAGACTTAGAACAAATTATAAGCTTATAAAACTTGAGGGTACGGTACCGTTGCCGTTTACTATTGAGGAACTTCCGTACACATATGACGGTATTACTACCAACGAGGTTTTGAAAGGTATAGGTGTCAAATGACAATGCAAATTGAAACCTACATTGAGGAAAACTTGTCCGGGGAAGCAAAAAGAACCGCTTTGGAATTGGTTGAGTTTCTGAGAGATAACGAGTTGATCTTCTATAAGGATACGTGCGACTGTTGGAAAGACAAAATTTACTACTGGGTGAAGCTTGCCGATGAGTGCGTGTGTTTTATTGCTATCAAGGATCCCGATGAACCGGATAATCTTTGGACCATATGGTCTGATGACAGTTCCGTCTATGAAGATGCATCCGTGAGTGAAGAAATCAAAAATGTTGGATGGAAATATGTAGATCATTGCGGAAACTGTGGCTCCTGCGGCGGTGGCAAAGAAAAGATTATTTTCGGGAAGAGTTTTCCGCGAGTTTGCGGATGTACCTTCAGAATCGACAATGCCACGCAGGAAGACCTGCCATTTTTGAAAACGATGGTAGACCTGCGAATGAAAGAATTAACAAAACCTATTGTTTGAAAGGAAATAGACACGATGATCTACAGAGTTGATGATCTTCCGGAAAATAAAATAAACCCCATCACCGGGCAAGAATACGACAGCTCGTGGATCGTTTTTACGCTCACCTGCAGCGTAGATAATCGGGCTATTACTGGAATGGGCAAAGAAGGCGTTTACTTTATCCGGTTGAGCAGGTTTTTGAATGATGATTGGCAGCTTTCTGTTGGTGACTTTATTGGATACTGCGAAGCTAACAAGCTGAATGGTATTTTGGTAATGTCGGAGGCCGACTATGAGAGCGCCATAAAAAAGTACGTAGGTCATTCTTATAATGAACCTATACTACGCGAAGATGAAGCTCCCATACTGATTCACAGTACAACTGCAGATAGTTGGGTAAGCATTCAACGTGATGGATATTTGAAAAGCTGGAACCGTCTGAACCGTGATATGACAGGATGGGAAAACGAACCGATTGGAACGCAACTTGGCGACCTCGCAGAGTTCAGTGATTATATTATGTTCGGTGGAGGCGTCAGTGGTGAGATTGTGGTGAGCTCAAAGTTTTCCGGCTTCATCAATATGGATGTGAATGCTGAATACCATACCGGAGCCAGATTGTATTTTGATGCCAAGAGAATGGCCCTTGACGGTCTGTTGGTTCGTGATGGAGCACATATCAAGGTCAAGGATACTCTACCACTTGAGCCGTATCTGATGTGGGTGGCGACCTGGGATAAACTCGGTTTGGAAAGTCCTATGTCTACACCGAAGGTGTTCGCTGAAACCGCTGATAAGCAATTCCGCATCATATCACACTATGACCTTCTCATTGATGAGGATAACGACCCAGTCCATGATCCAGAGCCCCTGCAAGACTATATGAACAAATGGGACGGTCCAGCATTCATTGAACAGATGCAGCTTAATAGTAGTAAATCCGTCCTTGAAATCGGTGTCGGAACCGGCAGACTGGCTGTTCGTGTAGCATCTTTGTGCGGCGAGTTCTATGGTGTGGATATTTCCTCCAAGACCATCGAACGAGCCAAAGAGAACCTTGCTGATTTTAAGAATGTCAGACTGACTTGTGCTGATTTTCTTTCTTACGAATTCGGTCGTGCTTTTGACGTCGTTTATTCCTCTCTGACCTTTATGCATATTGAGGATAAGCAGAGAGCCGTAAATAAGATTGTCGGATTACTGAATGACGCAGGCAGATTTGTTCTTTCCATTGATAAGAATCCGAGCGAGTTCATCAACACAGGCACGCGTAAGATCAGGATATTCCCCGACACACCGGTTGAGATAGCAGAATGCATCAGAACTGCAGGATTGACTATCCTGAATCAGTATGACACAGAGTTTGCGACGATATTTGTTGCGCAGAAAGGTCGGTGATTGCTTTGCAAAATTGGGTAGAAACTGAATGGTCGAAGCTATCACTGGAAGAAAAGAAACGGCAGCTATTCCTTAAACAGAAAAACCTGCTTGACACTTTTCTTGAAAAACACGCTATATCGAAGGCGCAGTATGATAAAAGTCTCGGAGATCTTCGAGATAAGATGGATATGCACGGGGTAAACTGAAATATTTTGATTACAAGGCGGTGAGCATAATGCAGAACTATAGAAACGGAAAATGGGCTAACCAGATAATCTCTATGCAGCATCCTGACGGAAGTTGGGGATGCTTTCATACCCTACACGGAGATAGTGATACGCCGATGACGACAGAGATGGCTCTGCTCCGTTTGGAACTGCTTGGTTACACCGCAGAAGATGAATGTATTAAAAGAGCTATTACCCACATGGAGACGTTGTTACATACGGGTGAGCTACCTGAGGGGAAAGAAAAAACGAGCGATTTTGAAACATTTGTGGATCTGATTGTTGCTGCACGGATTCGTAGATTTACTGATCAATGCGAGTCTGCCAATGAGATCGCCGGCAAATGGGCACAGGTAATCACGAAAGCATTCAGCAGTGGCACCTATTCTCAGACAGATTATAATGCGTGTTATACGCAGGTGTTCGGTAGAAAGCCTAAGGGCGGAAGACTTATCGATTTTGTCAACCTCTATCAGTTATCCATACTTCCCGGTATGCTCGATAAGCAGACAGAAAGCTGTATGCTCGATTACGTGCTGAGTCACGAGGACGGTATCTACTATGTTTATGAAAACAGACTCGATAAAGTGCCGGATGAATTCCAAAGCAAAAAGACAAGCCGTTATCTGGCGGCAATAGAGCTTCTCGCTCGATATGAGTCTGGGAAAGATAAGTTATCCTTTGCTTACGACTGGTTAAAGGCCAATCAGCAGACTGACGGAACCTGGGATATGGGCGCAGCAGCAAAGGACGGAGTGTATTTTCCGTTATCCGATCGTTGGGATAAAACCACAAGGATTACAGACAGTACCCATCGAATCGGCAAACTATTCTCTCTGCCGTGTTATTGCGGTCATGACTGCGCAAGGTGTATTACATATATTGCGACACTAAGAAATGATAAAAACCTACGCAGACAGTCACAGAGCTTTTATAAAGAGCAATTCGGCCTTGATATCCCTCTTGAAAAATTCAACTGTGAGGGCGGCAGATCCCAGAACGTGTTTGAACTATGCAAAGGCTGTCCTTTTGTAAAGTGCTGTAAGGAACGTAGTGTGGATTCCTGCAGCAAATGTCCAGAATATCCTTGTAAAGAAATTTCGGATTACCAAGTAAAGTATGTAAATAAATGCAATCAAATATAAAGGTGATACCATATGAAAATTGACCGCCTGATTGGGATAATCACAACCTTACAACAGAAAAAGATCGTTACGGCTCCTTACCTCGCTGAAAAATTCGAGGTATCTCGTCGCACCATCAATCGTGATATTGAGGACATCTGTAAGGCCGGTATCCCTATCGTTACCACTCAAGGTGTCAACGGCGGTATATCAATCATGGATGGCTTTTCTCTTGATACTACCGTGTTTACAGAGCAAGAGCTTGCGGCCATATTTACGGGTTTAAAATCGCTCGATAGTGTTTCGTATTCGGCATCGGCAGAGAAACTGGCGCAAAAGATTGGCGGTAGCTCGGCAATAAGATTGGCGGATAACATGATTATCGACCTGTCATCCTACTATAAGGATGACCTGGCTCCGAAACTGGAGCAGATTAAGCAAGCTATCAAAGAATCAAAGTGCATCACGTTCCATTACTGTTATAACAAAGGCGAAGCGGATAAACAGATCGAGCCGTATCTGATCGTTTTCAAATGGTCAGACTGGTATGTATTCGGATTCTGCAAAGAACGACAGGATTTTCGTATGTATAAGCTCCGCCGCCTATGGGATCTACAAATTATTGATGAGTCGTTTACAGCGAGAGATATCCCAGAAGATAAAAAACAGTTTGGTTCTCATATGACTGATGACTATATAATTCCAGCGATTTATGATTCATCAGTAAAATATAGATTGGTCGAAGAATATGGACATACTTGTTTTACAGAGCAGGAAGATGGAACGCTGTATACTGAGTGGGGATTTACTACTCAAAAAGGCGCTGTGGAATGGTTCTTGAGTTTCGGAAACAAAGTAAAAGTTCTCGGTCCTCCGGAAATGGTTGAGATAATGAAGTCTACACTGGACTCAATAAAAAATTTATACGAATCATGACACACAGTTGTCGTGTTTTAGATGTTAAAGTATAGAAAAAACCGGGAGGTATTTTCTATGGAATTTAAGTTCAGTGGGATCAATATTTACAGTAAAAAGCCGGAAGTAGTGTTCGAGTTTTATAAGAAACTCGGATTTCGCGTTCTGGAGGAGGTTTCTCCGGACGATAAGTGGTACGGCTCTACGTTGGCTCTGCAGGATGGATCCGGTGAGCCAATGATCTGGATCTGGCGTCAGGGTGATGAGGATAATAGTGTTGTCTGTAACCACTTTGTCTTTTCTACAAACGGAAAGATGGATGAGGTGTACGAAAACATTGTTGCTGCAGGAATAGAGTGCAAGCCGCCATTTACAGCGGCTTGGGGCGGTAGAGAGCTTATACTGCACGATCCTGAAGGTAATGAGTTGCTGTTTTTATAAAAATGGAGGTAGTATGATGAAAACGTTATGCGGATTAGACTGCAGCGAATGCGGATTGAGAAATGAATGTGGAGGATGTACAGAAACAAATGGACATCCGTTTGGTGGATCTTGCATGATTGCCGTATGTTGTGAAGATAAGGGATGTGAAAATTGCGGCAGATCTTTTGAGGCTCCTTGCAAATTGAAAAAACAGCTGATAGCAGAGTTCAACGCGCTCGGAATCGAGGATATGGAGGAAGTTACAGGTCTCAATGCTTTGCACGGTGCGTATATAAACCTGCAATACTCACTTCCCAGTGGACAGAAAATTAAATTCTGGGACGATGACAGAATTTATCTTGGTAATCAGATTTGTAAGAAAAACAGCAACAGATGTTATGGCCTCACAGCTGATGAGAACTATCTTTTGGTCTGTGAGTATGGAGATAACGGTTCCGATGCCGAAATCATCGTTTACAAGAAACGGAGGTAATACATATGGTTGATTCAAGATGCGGATTGCACTGCACCGGATGTGAATATAAGGAGACTTGCGGTTGCGGTGGTTGTATAGAAACAAATGGGCACCCGTTCCACGGTGAGTGCCCCGTTGCAGTGTGTTGCCAGGACAAAGGGATTGTACATTGCGGTGAATGCCCAGACATCCCTTGTGAGCTTCTAATGCAGTATTCCTGCGATCCTGAGCATGGTGACACTCCTCAGGGAGCCAGAATCGAGCAATGCAAGCGTTGGTATGCCGAGTCGAAAGGAAAGAATTAAAATGGATGCGAAAATAATCTCTCTTCGTATGGAGCGCCAATGCTTCATAAAAAAGGCGGATGAAGACGAATACATAAAGTTATATCGAGATACCCAGCCAGGACAAAACGTATACTGGAATGGCTTTGGACAGCCTCCCACACTCACATTCCGTGCTGATTTCAATGACATAGAATTCAACCGGGAGCGTCAGTTGGATCGTAAACTGATTAAAGGACGTTTTGCAGGTGGCAATTTGGGTTGGATTGTTCCGGAGGATATGGAGTTGTTCGTGGCTCTATACCGGAAACCCCTTACAAAACCGACTATGGAGCAACTGCAGATCCTTGAACTCATCGAAAAAGCCGGTCCATTTAATATTCAGCAGATCAAGGAAGAAACCGGTATGCTTGTAAAGCAGATCACGCCGATTCTTCATCGCCTGCAGGAAGCATTTCTGATTTATGAGGATCAGTATGATGGCGAATGGGATCGTGGCTGGTATAAGTTCGTAGAGATGTTCCCGGAAGTAAATCCTGATAAATATACCAGACTGGAAGCACTCAAAATCGTACTGCAGCGATTTGCATATAGAATTGTATGGTTTGATACAGCGATGGCAAAGTCGTTCTATAAAATTCCTGAAAAGGAAATCAAATTGGCGGTTGCTGAACTGGTTGATGAAGGTGTTTTGGTTTCGTTAGACTCAGGTTATATGCTGAAGAATGATGCTGAACTGCTCGAAAATTATGAGCCTAAGGTTATGAACTTCGTTTATGCTATTCACCGTAATGACTTTATCTATAAAGCTTACGAGCACATTCTGAAGGAAATGGCAAAGAAACTTACCGAAGGACTTGAATATGACCACGAGCCTCTGCAGTACCTACTGATTGACGGTGAGTTCCATGGAGCATCAGTCGGACACTTCCGAAACGGTCCGTATGATCTCAATGATATTGTGTGTGATTTGCCGGATGCGGAAACCCGCAAAGAAGAAATTGTCGAAGCAATTAAGGTAGTCAACTTTGGTAAGTTGCCTTCCCGCTTTAATGGGAAAGAACTTTAATATTCGACAACAAGGCAAAACATAAATTTTATTAAATAGAAAGGGTGATAACGTATGAAAATGAATCGTGTATGGAGGGTTCACGTTTCCTAACCCTCCGAATAAAACTTTGGAGGAAATGTAATGGAAAAACAAATCAAGTATGTCCAAGTCTCTGCTGATAACGCAGAAAATTGTAATGTGTATGAGTCGCTGATGTATGAATACATTGATGAGATGAATGAGCATAGCGAACGTCCACTACCGAAAGAGTTTCAGCAGAAATGGATCAACAGCATCATCGCAATGCAAGGACCGACAGATCGCCATTTAGAGTTGTGCTATGTCGGGAAAATGCCGATTGGTTTCCTTTACGGAAAAATTGACCATGAAGATCACAAGGGCTTTATTAAACCCGGATATGGATACATTATGGAGTTCTATGTAAAGCCGGACTATCGTCGCAAAGGTTATGGAAAGATGATGTTTAAGCGTTTAGAGCGATTGTTCCATATTGACGGCGCGGAAATGATGTACTTAACCGCTGATCCTGTTACCGGGAAACCATTCTGGGAGGCCCTGGGCTTTCAAAACACTATGGAAAAATCACCCGAAAACCAATTGTATATTTATGAAAAAGCACTTGAGTTTTAATTTTTCAAAATGAGGAGTGCAAACTATTCCTGCCCAAGGAAAGTCAGTCATTCTAAAAGCTCTTTTGATAAACTATATGCGGGAGGTGAAACAGATGAATATGCTAAAACAGCTGAACGCAGCCATTGAGTATATCGAGGCGAACTTGTGCGCAGAGTTCGATCTGGATACAGCAGCCGGCATTGCCTGTGTTACTGCAGACAGCTTCATTCGGTTCTTCAGCTATATGACCGGTATGACGCTGACTGAGTATGTAAGACGCAGACGCCTGACTCTCGCAGCGCAGGATCTGCAGCATGGCAGGACGCCTATCATTGATATCGCTATGAAATATGGGTATGACAGCGCGACGGCTTTCTCAAGAGCATTTGCGAAACAACATGGTATTACACCGTCAGTTTATCGCAAAGATGGCGGTTCCCTTAAAGTATATCCACCTGCTTCCTTTCACATTATGATCAAAGGAGCAAAAGAAATGGATTTCAGAATTATTGAGTTAGAAGACACCGAGGTACACGGTGTATCAAAGCAGTACGAGGGTATGGGCTACAAGACTCGTGAGGAATTGCGCCACTCTATGTGGGCTGACAATTGCGATGATGTTCCCGGTCAGCTCTGTGAGGGCCGATGGAATCAGCCGGGTAGCACATCCTATGATGGTGTGTGGTACGGAGTATGGCAGGATGGTAAATATATGATTGCCCGCGAGCGATCTGATACCAAGACTGACAAACTGGAGATGCGCAAGCTTCCTGCAGGTACTTATGCAGCATTCAAAACTGAGTGTGGTGGACTTGCCTGGGAGGAGTTTCCGAAGTTATTTGAACTGATCTTCGACTCCTGGCTTCCCGCATCTGAGTATAAGCAGAAATATGACCTTGCCATCGAGGTTTTGCACCTCTGGACTGATCACGATCTGCGCCAGAAGAATCGATACTACGAGGTGTGGATCCCTGTAGAGCTGAAATAACACGCTTGCAAATGTGAGCACGTAAAGTCAGGAATTACACCCGGCTTGACGCTATAATGTAATTACACTGAAAGGAGGGATACTATGGATTGGCTTACCGGAATACAGAACGCAATCAATTATATCGAGGAGCATTTAACCGAAGAAATTGATTATGAAGAGGTTGCTAAGGAAGCTGCTTGCTCTAACTTCTATTTCCAAAGAATATTCGGTATTTTGTGTGGTATTTCCCTTGGGGATTACATACGAAATAGAAGGCTCACACTCGCCGGCGATGAGCTTAGTGCTTCTGACGACAAAGTGATTGATATTGCTCTGAAGTACGGTTATGAGAGTCCTGAGAGCTTTACAAGAGCCTTTTCAAGATTTCATGGGGTAACACCCTCGGAAGCCAAAAAAGATGGCTCGAAGCTCAAATCCTTTTCCCGAATTTCCGTGAAAATCACATTAAGCGGAGGTAGTGTAATGAACTACAAAATTGTTGAAAAGGAAGCCTTTGATATCATTGAGAAGGTGGAAACTCATAGCGTCGAAGATTCTGCTAATGCGAAAAGCATTCCTGAGTTCTGGAGCAGATCCCATCAGGACGGTACCGTGAAGACACTGATGAATGTAACGGCCGACAGAACGTTCATTTTCGGCGTTTGCTATGGCAATCTTCCTGAGAACGCTAAAACCTTTGACTATTCTATTGCTGCAACATATGCAAAGGACACTGCAGTACCGGAGGGATTTCGTAGGAATACCATACCGGCACGTACCTGGGCAGTGTTCGAGTGCAAGGGTGCAATGCCAAATGCGATCCAAGATTTATGGCACAAGATTGTCTCGGAATTTTTCCCGACATCGAGCTACAAGCCCACCTATGAAATGGATATTGAGGCATGTAGCGAAGGAAATATGGGCGATCCGGATTATTACAGTGAAATCTGGATTCCTGTTGTAAAGAAGTAACCCGATTATACTCAGCACGGAATATCGGGAAATAAAAATCGCCTTTTGATAGAATGAAGACAGACAAGGAGGGATAATATGGACTGGATTATTGGATTGCAAAAGGCTATCGATTATATCGAAGATAATCTGACGGAAACGATTGATTACGAGATGGTCGCAGCGCAGAGCTTTTCATCAAGCTATCACTTCCAACGTGTGTTTAGTATTCTTTGCGGTTTCACCATCGGCGAGTATATCCGGAATCGCAGGTTGTCGCTTGCCGGTACGGAACTGGCCACAAGTGATGCAAAGGTTATTGACGTTGCGCTGAAGTATGGCTATGAAAGTCCGGACAGCTTTGCAAAAGCATTCCAGAAGTTCCACGGTATATTGCCGTCGCAGGCTCGAAATGACGGTAGTATGCTGAAATCATATTCCCGTCTTGTACTGAAATTTTCATTGGAAGGCGGTAAACTTATGAATTACAGAATTGAAAAAAAGCCGGAAATGATTTTGACTGGATATAAAGCTCATTTCACCGGTGTACCCTATGGCAAGGACAGAGAGCGTCAGGAAGAACAACTTTTTGTGACGACGCGAGGAAAACAGTGGTTCCTTCGTGGTGCATCACGAAACATTGATGCACATTGCGTTATCACCAATATCACAGATGAAGGTTATGACTATTATTACTGCCATCTGTTAGATGGATGGGAAAGAGATAATCTTTACAACAAAGACGTTACCGGCGTTGATTTTGTTGAAGACTTAGGCTTGGAAAACGTTGTTATCCCTGAAACCACTTATGTTGTTTTTGAAACTAACGATGTCAAAAGCCCCATTTGTGATTATTTTGATCTGCTGAATTTGCGGATTCAGATTCTAACTGAGTGGATGCCGGAAATGGGGTTTCAGCTCAAAAACGCCCCTGAACTTGCAGTCTATCATTGGCTACCGAAAGCAGAACGTAATGTTCAGATTTGGATGCCGATAGAGAAAGTAAAATAACCCTTATGCCGCCTGTGTAAAGCGGGCGGCATTTTCACGATAAACTATCCAACCGGAAGTTGGATGAAATGCGAACTCATCAAACTGATGCGTCATTGTTTTTAGAGCTACAGATCCGTAAAATATAATTGTAGCTACAAAATAACAAATGCGAGGTGCTTATATGACTACAATTAAAATCAATGAACAGATCGCCTTTCTCAGAAAACAGAAAGGTCTTACGCAAGAAGAACTGGCCAACGCTCTTGGCGTAACCAATCAAGCAGTCTCCAAATGGGAGTCGGCGCAGTGCTGCCCGGATATCCAGCTTCTTCCCGACATCGCTAAGCTCTTTGACGTTTCGGTGGATGAGCTTCTGGGGTATACTCCCGTTTCTACGACAGAAGATATTGTCCTTGCTATTCGCAAACGCATAGAGTCCTTGCCTAAGGGCGAAGATTTTGACTTTACCTTTAGAATGGCTGCAGCTCTTCACACGATTATTCTGTCCAAAGGAATGACCGCTGATAATATGAATCCAGGATGGGATACAGAAGATGCTATTGAACATGCCGGCAATGCTGAATGGGGCTATTCTTGCTGTAATATTCCGGAGATAACAACAACGATGAGGCACGGAGCTGTGTTCTTCTCAAACAATAGGAACTTAACTCTGATGAATACTGATGTTCGTCGAATCGTAGCAATGATCAAGCCATTTAGTGATGCAAAGAACTTGAAGATTGCCACAGCTCTTTACCAGTTGACTATCCATTCCGAAGATGCCTATACAACCGTTGCTCAGATTAGCGATAAGTCTGGGGTATCTCCTGAAAAAGTGCAGGATTGTCTTGAGAGCGATTTGTCACAATTTATTCTCGAAAAAGAAGGCACGGAAAGTCAGTTCCGCTTTGAAGGAATGTATATGAATATCCTTCCGATTATCTCTCTTTTCGATTTCAAATAATTTTTCAAAAAGTTCCAACCTTTTCAGATTCGCGTGTCTATATGGGTGAAAGCTTTCAATGAGGTGCAAACAAGTGAACAGACAAGACGTAGAGAAAACTATAACTGAATACCTGAAACCCATATTCGGATTTGCTCTGAAGAGGTGTAAAAGCATCCACGATGCAGAGGATCTGTCGCAGGAGATTGCGATAAGAGCGTTCCGTGCGCTCCTTGTCAAGGATGACGTTGCGGACATGGGAAAGTTCATCTGGACCGTTGCCCATAACACGCTCAGCAACTATTATCGTGACAGCGCAAAAAGTATGGTCGGTGTTTCTATTGATGAGGTTGCGGAACTGATCGCAGATCCGTACTCTGAGCTGGATACCGACGACAATTGTGACGCTATCCATCGTCTCCAGACTGAGATCGCATACCTTTCTAAGCTGCAAAGAAGAATAGTGATTGCGTATTACTTTGAGAATCGCAAGCAGGCAGATATTGCTCGGGAATTGGGTATTCCTCTCGGCACTGTCAAGTGGCACTTGTTTGAAGCTAAAAAAGAATTGAAACGAGGTATGGATACGATGAGAAAAGCAAGCGAACTCAAGTTTAACCCTATTAAATTCCACTCCTACGGCATCAACGGTTCCGTGGGCAAAAAATCTCCCGACGAGTTCTTCCGTTCCACACTGGCTCAGAATATTTGCTATTGTGTGCGTAATACGGCAAAGACCATTAACGAGATTGCCGATGATCTGGGTGTTTCCCCCGTGTACGTAGAAACAGAAGTTGAATTCCTTGAGGAATACGGCTTCCTGCAGGCACAAAAGGATAAGTACATTGCGGGCTTCATCATCAGCGAGCCGACTGCAGAACTGCTTACCATGCAGAACGATATGTACAAGCGTGCTGCTGAGCTGTTTGCGAACGATCTGTATGATGAGCTGACCTCTTCCGGCATCCTTGACGATCCGGACATTTTGTGTGGTCAAACTGACGAGCCCATCTCCTTGACTGTGTCTCCTAAAGCGGACCGTAATTTCATCCTGTGGACGCTGATTCCTTATATAGCAGCTTGGTCCGGTGAGAAACTGATGGATGAGAGCATTTCTTTTGAAGAGGTTGCCACGATCCGTCCGGATGGTGCTCATAATATCTATCACGCATCTGTAGTGCCAGATGAAATGATTCTTCCTGATGACTACGTGTACATGAGGAACTGGTGCGGTCCTATGTGGAATGGTAATGGCAATCGCATCCTTTGGCAGATCGACAGCGAGTGGTCTGATCGTGGTGAGCGCCATGGTCTCCAATATTCTGATGATGCCAAGCGCATCCTCGGTCTCTACGAAAGAGAGTTTGATGACCGTCTTTCTAAGGATGAATATGCATGGTTAGCCGAGCGTGGTTGTGTAAAAACCAACGGAGATTACGACGGTCACTTCAAGTCTGCGTGGCAGATTGTGATTTTGGCGAGTGACGAAATTCGCAACAAACTCCTTGCCATTGGCGAGCGAATCAAGGCAAAGTACCAGACTGAATTTGATGCGCTGAAGGCACCTTATGCCGAGGCTGTACTGGAATCGGTTCCTGCACACCTTAGAAAGATTAAAGCGTATGAATTGCAGTTTGTATTCCACGCTGACGGATGGTTCCTGGTACACTGTATCACAACGCTCCTGAAGAACGGCAAACTGAAGGAGCCTACCGAAGGCCAGAGAAAATCCTTGACCACACTGATTGCCAACGTGTAAGCAAATGGGCCGCTGCAGGTTTTCCTGCGGCGGCTACCCCTGTTTCTGTAGAAAAAATTTTTTTGAAAAAACATTGAACCGAGAAGCTATTGTTACGACCTTGTAGGTGAAAGCTTTCAAAAGAGGTACCGAAGATGCAAAGCAAAGACTTAGAAAACTACATAGAATTCCTGTTATCTGCAGCCCTACAAAGATGCGGCAATATATATGACGCTGAAGATCTAACACAGGAGACACTTCTTGCTGCACTGTCATACATGGCATATGGCAAAGACATTCAAGATGTAAAAGCATGGCTTCTCGTTGTTATGGGGCGGAAATTTAATGACATGCTCCGTAAAAGATATAAGCAACCAATAGTCAGTATTGGAGATGACTTTGATATCGTTGATGAGAACGCAATAATCCAATTAAATGATGAAGACGACGAAGCGGAGAACGTTCGTAAAGCTGTTGCTTACCTTGCCAAAAACTATCGCGAGGTTATCGTGCGGTACTATATGAACGGTCAGAGCGTAAGTCAAATTGCATCAGAATTGGGTATTCCTGAGGGAACTGTAAAAAGCAGATTGCATCTTGGCAGGGATCATGTAAAGAAAGGAATCAGCGATATGGAAAAATACTCAAAGCAAAGTTATTCACCTATAACACTTCATGTTTCTTACAGCGGAAATCCTGGATTAAATGGAGAACCGATTACTCTTATCAAAAACGATCTCATTGCCCAGAATATCCTGTGGCTGGCTTATTCTAAGCCGGTAACTATTGAGGAGATTGCATTGTCTATCGGTATTCCGGCAGCATATGTAGAACCTATTGTTGAAAAGCTGGTAGACGGCGAACTAATGAAAAAGGTTGGGAACAAAGTTTATACTGACTTTATGATTTCAACTTTGGATGATAAGGAAAAGCATATTCCTGCGCAGAAAAAATGTGTACATGAGAATTTTGAGTTATTCTGGAATGCTATCGAAAAAGCCCTTGTGAAGCTCCGTCAGTGTGAGTTTTACGAAAGGTGTTCATTTGATGCAAGAAACTCCTTGGAACTGTATGTTGCATTCAACTGTCTGGATTACGGAACGTATATGACCTTTTCAGAAATATTCAATGCTGAACAGCAATTTAATGGACGTCCTAACGGTGGACGATGGATTGCCTTTGGCCATGTTAATTTCAAGGAGTTTGATTACAAGGATCATATCGAGTTGTTGGCACATTCTTATTCGGGTGAACGTGTTGCAAGGTTTGATAAATATGCCAACTGCGAAATGCTTGAAATGCATGTGTATGGTGCAGACGGATTCCCGTGTTACCCATATTATCATTCGACCGATTATACATTTTTCCCTGAGAATACCTTTGTTGATGCAGAGATTGCAAAGCTGCTCTACATTATGCACACGGGAATTGATCCTGAAAGTGTAGGTTTTAATCCGGAATATCTCAAAGCTATTCCTTGGCTCACAAAATGTAAGATATTCCGTGAGGAAGCCGGAAAACCTGTCATCAACATTCCTATTCTCTGTAAGGATGAGGCACAAGTTTTGTGGAACCTTTGTACGGAAGCAAAATACGAGATAGTTAATGATCTGAAAGAGTTGCTTGCTGAGTTTTTCAAAGGAAAGAAGCAAGAAATACCCGCACATCTGGATAGTGTTCCTCTGCAGAAACAATATCTGTATGCAGATAACGCTATGCTTTTTGCCACAATAAGAGAGGCTATTTCAAGAGGCAAGCTGCATGACGGTAATTATGACGACGATAGCAACGGTGTCAATCAACCTCCTTGCCCTATGGTTTTAGTAATCGGATAAAAACTTTTGACCGCTGCAGGCTCTCCTGCGGCGGTCTTTCTCTTTCCTAAAATATACGCAAATCCGATTACCGAAAGTGTTGATTTGTTACCGCTTGTGTTGTATAATGATGATGTCGAATTCGATAATACATTATTCTCGATTTGGAGGTATGGTTATGTTTATTGAAGAACGCCATCAAAAAATTTCAGATACTCTTAAAGCGAATGGTAAGATCACCATTGCTGAAATCACAAGTAAATACGGTATATCCGATGAGTCTGCACGCAGGGATCTGCGACTGCTCGAACAGAAAGGCGTTTGCAAGAGAACTCACGGCGGCGCCATTTCGATAGGACAGGTGAGCGTAAGGCCCCCAGTCGATAGAAATTTTGACAATATGCCTATCTTTGATAACTACAGAGAAATTTCCCGTGTTGCTGCAGGAAAGATCCGTGAGAATGATACGGTATATCTTACTGGTGGATCCTTTGGTCATATTATGGTTTCTTTTTTGCCTCGCGATATCCATTACACTGTAGTTGTGAATTCAGTTGATATTGGCAAGGAACTCAGAAGTTTTGAAAACATCGATGTATATATCGCCGGTGGTAAGATGCGACAAAGCGGTTCACTGGTTGATAGCCTGGCCAACGAATTTGTAAGCCGATTACATTTTGACCTCTGCTTTATAACCGGAGCCGGTCTGACAGCGGAGTTCGGTTTGTCCAATGGTACAGATGAAACAGCAACGTTCCAACGCACCGTAATTAAAAACAGCCGTAGCAGATGCCTTGTCATACCGAGTTCAAAGATCGGCGTCGATTCCTTCATTAAAGTGTGTGATGTAGATGCTTTTGATTCAATTATCACAGACTGGGATTGTGTAGAAGATCAGATTGCTGCCATCGAAGAGAGAGGCGTCGAGATAACGGTTGTTGAGGAGTCAAAATGAACCGTGAGCAAAAACTACGGAATCTGATCCTGGATAGATATACGAGCCTTCGCCAGTTCGCTATCGAGGCAGACATTCCGTATAGCACTCTGATGACCTTACTATCTCGTGATATTGGCGGGGCATCTTTCGATGTAGTAATCAAGATTTGCAGAAAACTTGAGATAGACCCATTAGATTTTTATTCGGAAAATAATTCTTAAAATTGAACCTTTTGATGCCGGCTCCCGTCTATATAAGTGAAACCGGTTTTAATCACCCATAGACAAAAGGAGGTGATGATGTGGATGAGTTTGAGAGATTGCTGGAAGCAGAACGTGTTTCTGTGGAACGGTTTGTAAGATTTCGGATGAGTTCTAAGGCGGATGCAGACGATGTGCTGCAGGAGATATTTCTTACAGCGTATCAGAAGTTTCCTCAGCTGAAGAATAAGGACTCATTCAAAGCGTGGATCATTAGCATCGCAAGAAACAAATGCAATGATTATTTCAGAAAGAAAGCGACTCAGTACGAAATTCCGATCGACGAGTTGACAGAAAAGGAACCATCAGACGGCAGGCATGGTGTTTCCGTAGTTAATACTGTAAGAGAAACGTTGAGTTTGCTCGGTGATAAGGATAAGCAGATCCTTTACCTTTACTTCTGGAAAGAGATGCCGCAGTCAGAAATCGCAAAACAACTGAACATCCCTATTGGGACTGTAAAAAGCAGACTGCATACAGCGAAACAAAACTTCAAAAATAAGTATCCATATCGCACCGATGTATCGAAAGGAGAACGCAGCATGAAAAAGTTGCCTGAATTTATTCCCGAATATAAAATCGAAGCAAGTACCGAAGCTCCCTTTGCAGTAAAATGGGAAGAACTTATGGGATGGTTCTTGGTACCGAAGCTCGGAGAAAAGATGTCCTGGGGTATGTACGATATCCCGTCCCGAAAGTGCAGCCATGTGTATGATATGCAAGTTACCGGCAAAGCAAAGGTTCACGGTATCGAGGGCGTGGAGCTCACCGCAAGAGAAGCATCATACTCAGATAAGAACGATGTGATCAATCGTACCTTTGTGGCTCAACTGACAGATACACACTGCCGCTATCTGGCAACGCTCAGAAATGACGGCGATGTTCGCAATTATATTACATTCCTTGATGGCGATGAGTTTCTGCCTAACTGGGGATTTGGCGAAGATAATTGCGGTAATGAAACTAATCTGGCAGTCAAGGGTGATATCCAGAGAACGGGTACAGTTGTTACAAGCGCCAACAAGGATTTTCTGTTGGACATCGTAGGACGTTACACCGTTACGATTGGCGGAAAGAGCTATGACACTGTCTGTGTTATGGACATCGAAACCTATGATTGCGGTGTAGTATCCGAGCAGTTCCTGGATAAGAACGGAAAGACGATTCTTTGGCGCAGATTCAACCGTGATGATTGGGCTATTGACCGCTATAAGAAGCCGTGGAGTGAGCAGCTGCCGGAGAACGACAGACTTACCGTAAACGGCACAACCTATGTTCACTGGTACGATTGCATCACCGATTATATTCTCTAATGAAACAACAAGGCAGGGCTCATAACCCTGCCTTGTTTTCCACATTTTCTTGAAATTGTTCGTTGCATTTTCTTGAAATTGTTCGTTGCTGTATTGACATGCACACGGGAAAGTAGTATAATATATAAAATTATCTGAAAGGAACTACGACAATGGCAGCTAAAACTTTTGCTCTTAATCTTAATACTGTCATCGTGCGCGACGTAGATACTATGTATTGGTATTCGTCGGGCTTGTATTGTCGTACCCAAATTTCAGTATAGTCTGTTACAAGATTATAGGATATTAGGATAATGACGGTGCAAGTCGAAGGAGATTTCGATTTGCACCGTTTTTTTATATCTTTTTGGAGGTAAAGTCATGGAAAGAATGGAAGCACTCACAAACTATTACACTACACACAATGAAGACGCACGTTTGACTCCCAAGCGTGGTATGGTCGAGTTTCTGACTACGATCCATTACGTCGAGAAGTATTTGAAGCCCGGTATGCGCATCCTTGAGATCGGCGCGGGCACCGGTCGTTATTCTCACTATTTTGCCCAGAAAGGATATGCCGTAGATGCAGTGGAATTGATGGAATGCAATATTGAAGTCTTCAAGGCGAATACGAAGGACGGAGAGAATATTACTGTTCAGCAAGGTGATGCTGTAAACCTTCGGAATATTGCTTCAGATCAGTATGACATCACACTCCTGTTGGGTCCTATGTATCACCTCTATACCGATGAGGATAAGCATGCTGCTATGAGCGAGGCAATTCGTGTAACCAAGAAAGGCGGCTTTGTATTTGCGGCATACTGCAACAGTGATATGACAGTATATCAGTTTTGCTTTGTGCGTGGTGGCATCAACAACGAACAGTTCAGCGATTTGATAGATCCAGATACTTTTGCGCTCAGCTCCACACCCAGAGAAATTTTTGCGCTTTACAGAAAAGAAGACATTGATGGTCTGATGAGAACGTTCGATGTTAAAAGGTTACATTATATTGGAACAGATATGCTTACACATTTTATCGGAAATACTGTGGATGAAATGGATGAGGATACTTTTTCAAAATATATGAAATATCATCTTTACATCTGTGAGCGTGCTGATATGGTGGGCACAACAAATCATATATTGGATATTTTCAGAAAGGAATAGAACAATGAGTTTATCAATTAAAATTACAAATCCCTCAGAAGCTGAGGAGTTATCCCAAATACAAAAAGCAGCATTCAAACCTTTATACGAGAAATACCATGACGAAGGCAATCCCTTTCTTCGTGGTCCGGAGGATATCCTTCGTAGACTGAATAAGTTCAATCGTCATTTTACCATTCTGTACGATGATAAAGTAGTCGGTGGTGTGTTCTACCGTTTGTACGGCAAGCGCAGTCCAACAGATGAGATTGGTGCCGGTGAATACTACCTTGCGCGGATCTACATCCATCCGGATTATCAGAACAAAGGGATTGCACGAGACGCTATTCTTTTGTGCGAGAAAGAGTTTCCTGATGCAAGATTCTACTATGTTGATTTCCCTGAAGATATGGAGAAAAACCGCAGGTGCTATCAAAGTGCTGGTTACTGTGACACCGGCGATAGAATATGTATGGATGGTGCTCCGGCGCTCGCTATGTTCAAAAAGACAGTAAGTGATGGGTTTGAACCTGCAGAAGTTACTCTGCCGATGATCTACGAGGTGGATAAAAACGAATTACAAGAATGCCTTGATGTTATCCATCAGAGCTTTAGTACCGTGGCTGAACAGTTCGGTCTGACACAGGAAAACTGCCCCAAGCATACAAGCTTCATTCCGCTGGTATTCCTTGAGACTCAGATGAACTGGGGGTGGCATATGTACGCACTGTATGCCGGAAAGAAAGTCATAGGATATATGTCGCTATCCAAAGAGAGTAATGATGCCTACGAACTTCATAACCTTGCTGTGTTACCTGAGTACCGACACAATGGATTCGGGAAGCTCCTGCTTGACCATGCAAAGGAAACTGTGAAATCCTTGGGTGGCAATACAATTAAAATCGGTATTATCGAGGAAAGCACTGTGCTGAAGAACTGGTACATTTCCAATGGGTTCGTACATACCGGAACAAAGAAATTCGATCATCTGCCTTTTACAAGCGGATATCTTGAATGGAAAGGAGAATAAACCATGATAATGAAAAACGAAATTCCTATATTGGAATTTGATACAGACGCATCGGCTGTTATTATGCCTACACACGAGAATTTGAACTTGAATCTCCCCAAGAAGGCTGTATTTGCCTTTTTAGGAGAGCATATTGATGAATATGCGAAAACGCATGATGCAGTTCAGGTCGGTAAGTTTCTATCAGCAACGAAAGACTATCCGATATATGTCGTCAAACACAAGGGAGAAAATGTGTGTCTATGCCAAGCACCTGTTGGTTCCGCACCTGCAGCTCAGCTGATGGATTGGCTAATTGGATATGGTGTGGAAGAAATTATTACTGGTGGATGCTGTGGAGCTCTTACTGCTTTTGAGGAAAATGTATTTCTTGTTCCGTATAAAGCGTTGCGTGATGAAGGCACATCGTATCATTATATGAAGCCATCGCGCTTTGTAGAGATCAATCCTACGGCTATGAAAGCAATAGAAAAGACCGTTGTAGAACATAAGCTTGAATATCGCGAAGTAATAACCTGGACAACTGACGGTTTCTATCGTGAAACCAAGGAAAAGGTAGCGTATAGAAAGCAAGAAGGATGTGAAGTGGTGGAAATGGAATGCGCTGCACTTGCCGCGTGCGCATCTCTTCGTAATGCTGTATGGGGCTGCATCTTATTTACTGCGGATACTTTGGCCGACGTCGAAAATTACGATGAACGTAACTGGGGTGGAGATTCATTTGCGTATGCTCTTGAGCTATGCCTGGATGCAGTTGTAAACATATAATAATTAGCCAGATTGATTTTTGGCAGAAAGGAAAATAGAAATGATATTTGAAGAAAAGAAAATAATCTTAAAAGACGGTAGAACAGCCATCTTGAAGAGTCCGTGCGTTGAGGATGCGGAAAAGATGCTGAACTACATAAAGAAATCGTGTGGTGAGACTGACTTTCTCGCACGTTACCCCGAGGAGTGGAATATCTCCGTTGAACAAGAAGAAGCATGGGTTAACCGTCTGCGCTCTGCTCCCGATACCTTGGGAATCACATGCTATATTGACGGTGAGGTTGCAGGCAACTGTGAGATCAGCTTCAGAGGCGGAATAAAAACCTCGCATCGAGCAACTATCGCAATTGCAATACTCAAGGAATATTGGAACCTTGGTATCGGCTCTGCAATGTTCGAGGAGCTTGTCGCTGCAGCACAGAAACGTGGTACCGAGATCATGGAGCTGGAGTTTATTGAAGGTAATGAACGAGCTCAGCGTTTGTATGAAAAGTTTGGTTTCCGTGTAGTTTCCGAACGTCCGAATGCTTTCAAGCTGAAAGACGGTACTCACTTGAGCGAGATCTATATGCAAAAATACTTATGATAAAAGGCAGGATTGTCAATTACGACAACCCTGCCTTGATTATTATTTATTGCTGAAAGCCAACCATTTGACTCCATAGGTATCGAGTGAAAAACGATTCCCGAAATTATTCTCTGCCCAGTGCTCATAAACCCTGTAAGTTCCTCGAAGCTGTTCTCTGAGCTCTGTATCGTGAGAGATTGGCTCAAGCCATACTTCTTGGTAGTTTTGAAGCTCTTGCTTGCTTAACGGTTTTGAATCCGGAAGTGATGCTTCGTAGAACGGAGGCTGTGCAGCATAAACTGAACCGGCGTTTTCAAATGGTATCATAGAACCATCAACACAAACCAATACACTTTTAATTGAGTTTACCAGTACCCATCCGTAATCGGATGACCAGACTGATTTTCCGTGATATATCTTTAGCACTTCTCCGGGAAGAGGAAGAGATGGTGTTGGTGTCGTTTCTTCTCTACCAAGTAGATAATCCGTAGAAACCTGATACAGATCCGCCATGGCTTCTAAACTCTCAATCGAAGGTGCTTTACGCTCTGCTTCCCATGCACCGAGAGTAGATGGTGAAACATCGAGCTTGGCAGCTGCATCTTTTACAATCAGCTTTTGGCTCTTACGTGCATTCTTATATTGTCTTGCCAATCTGTCACCACCTTCTTTCTGCGTGTAACGTACTGATTATTTTAGAATAATCCATTTACCGCGTGTTTGGTTTTCGCGAGTGATATATCCTTTTTTCTTTAAGCTCTTGTATGCTCTATTTACTGTTGAAACAGAGAGCCCGCTTTCATCCGCTACCTGTGTTGCGCTGAGTCCGGTATTATGACGGAGCACGTCCATTACCTTTGCCTCGGTCTCTGTCAGATTACTATCATAATTTCTCTCATTACTATCATTACTGTCACGATTACTTTCAATTTCTATCGCCAGCGTGAGAGTAATACGATCAGGATCTACGGTTTCAATCAGTTCGGGCTTTTTGAATCCGTTCTTGTCCCAAACGCTATATACGTCACACAGACCTTGTCCGGAGCGTTCACCAACCTTAATAAGGGAGAACATATTAAAGATTCTTCCGTTTCTCGCATCGCTGATACCACCGGCAATGGCCTCGTCAATTCCGATGCGGAAGGTGCCAGGGTTTGCAATGGTAATCTTGCGGAATTCTTTATCGATGACAATTCCACGACGGCCATAGTAATCTGCGTGAATAAGAGCGTTCGCCAAGCATTCTCTGAGAGACTTGTGAATCGGAGTGTCATCTACACGCTGCAGATTGGAATCGAGCTTGAACGGAACCTTTACATCTGCAGTCAGACGATCAATGACCTTAAAGTAGAAATCGAATACGTTACCACTCCAGTTTCCGTCTCCGGAGCACACTCTGTCAGACCAGCGTGTTTCATTTGATAAGCGCTCTCTGTAATCCAAGAAGTAGTTCGGTAGTTCATCGCTGATATTTACGAAATCACCGAAGAAGACGAGACCGCCCAGGGTAGGATGAATATTTCCGTCGTTCTGACTTTTCTTTGCGGCACCGATTTTCAAGAGGAATTCTGCATCGGCAAGCTTAACCCATGTGTGATCAGGCTTAAGGTTGTTGAACATTATTCTATAGCGATGAATGGAATCCTGGTTCAAATCACTGATAAGCAGATTTTCGAGGACAAGGGCGTCCTGCGTTGTATCCGCCTGGTCACGCAGCATAGACTTAACTTCTTCCATAGAACAGTGATAATCGCCTTCATGGTTTCTGCGGAACGTTCCCTTGAACATATCCTGGCCAACGTAGATCGGCTTTTCCCTACGCTCAGCACGTGGCACTTCGATCACAACGAAATTCATTCCATCGTGCTCAATGTTATATACATGGTGTTCAAGGAGAATGTTATTACTGATTTTCTGACGGTTATTTAACGTGTTCCATATGTCCGAGAGCATCTGCTGAGGATTGTTGACTCCTCTCGGCATAAATTCTTTAGTATCTTTGTCCTCTTCAATACCGAGAATGATAGTGCCACCAAAAGTATTGGCAAAAGAAGAGTACGTCTCCCAAATGCTGTTCGGGATACCACCACCCGCAGCTTTCACCTCAATATTAACTCGCTCTTTGGATTGTAATATAGCAACAATGTCAATCATTTGAACGATTCCTCCGTTTCGGTTTTTGATTTCATATACTTACCGCTTTTGACACGAGCGTCAGTCGGTTTCTCTGCATCATCCGGAATTAACCAAGTATTGCCGGCTTTCTGAACTCCAGGGATTCGGCCCTCGCTGCATAAGACGCCAACGCGTCGCGAGGAAAGATCCCACTTCTTACCAGCTTCCGTTGTTGTTATGAATTTCATACGTGTTCCGGCTCCTTTCGTTTGCTATTATATATTATATTCGGTTAGCGGAATAATATCAAGAGTTTTTGTGTAAATTTTTAGTGTCCCAAAAATAATATAGAAATTGGGACAATATCACGTGGTCCTTGTTTCGAGTCCTATACCCTATATTTATTGTGGGAAATGTGATGAAGAACAGTTAAACATAAGGATAATTATGTTTAACCCACAAAACGCACACGATTGAAATGCATATCTGAGTTAAACATAATCAAAATGGTTTTCTGCCAAACCGAGTTAAACATAATCTTTTTGTTGTATCCCTGCCCCTTGTCTCGTGTAATAAGGATAGGAGGTGAATTCGATGTTAAATGAATTCAAACAGTATTTGCTCGGTATAGGTAAGTCTGAGAACACGGCACTGAACTATTGTGACAAGGTTAAGCTTTACTTCAAATGGTGCCTTGATAGTTTTGGCAGTGAACCGCAGCAACTCTACCGTGCTAATGTGCTCGATTACATCTCATATATGAAAACTATCAAGAGATACAATCCGAAGTCCGTGAACAACCATCTATCTTCCTTGCGAAGCTTTAATGAGTTTCTGATTGCATCCGGACGTCAAACCGAGTTGGCAATCGTAAAAAATGATTTTATGAAAATTCAGATTGCCTATGCAAATCCCTGTACTGTCGAGCAGAAGGATGTGGAGGCATTCAGACAGCGACTCCTCGAAGGTGGAAGCAAAAGAGACTTCGCTATCGTCACCCTATATACCTATACTGGTATCAGGCGTTCAGAGTGTGTCAACCTACGCGTTGATCAAGTGGATCTGATTGCAAAGGAAATCTATGTTGTTGGTAAGGGTGACAAGCATCGCACAGTGTATTTGAATGACAAGACGGTCCATGCGATTCGTGAGTACCTGAAGGTGAGAAACTCAGACAGTCCGTATTTGTTTGTGAGCCGCCAGTCCGAGAAGATGGCAGCATCCCGTATCAATCAAATCTTTAACCAGTATTCTGATGTCATCACACCCAAGATGCTGCGTCACTATTTCTGTAGCCATGCGCTCGACACCGGAGACTATAAGATCCACGAGGTTGCAAATCAAGCCGGTCATAGCAATGTCCAAACCACACTCATTTACAGTAACCCGTCGGCTCGGCAGATGAAAGAAAAGGCGAACAAACTATGAGAAAGATAATTTGTATCATACTGACTTTATTTTTGGCTTCTTCAGCTGCCTTCGCTGGATATCAGATTTTCCGGGAGTATACAGAGAGGCAGGAAAGTGCCGATACCTATACTGACTTAGAAAATCTCATCTCATTTCCTGAGGACCTATTTGAAGAGGAACCGGATGAGACAAATCTATCTGAGTCTGGAGAAACAGAACCTACACCTGTCGGTCCTACGATCGACTTTGTTGGGCTTAATGAAATCAATGAGGATTGTGTGGCTTGGATTTATATCGAGGATACTGCAATCAATTATCCTGTTGTGCAGGGCTCGGATAACAGTTATTATCTTAAGCACCTCATTGACGGTAAATGGAACAGCGCCGGTTGCATCTTTTTGGATTCCAGAGTAGACAGCGATATATCAGACCGACATAGCATTATATATGGTCATCACATGAAAGACGGCACAATGTTTTCGGGTTTAACCAAGTATAAGAAGCAGGATTATTACGAAGCTCATCCTGCAGGATTGCTCATTACACCGGAACAAACTTACCGGATAGAATTCTTTGCCGGCTACGTGGCCAGTGTCGAGGATCCTGCCTGGAAAATTGGATTTGAGTCTGACGAAAATTTTGAAACGTGGATAAAGGAAGCGAAGAAACGGTCCTGGTTTACAAGCCCTCTTTCTCCCGCAGTCACAGATAGAATTCTTACGTTGTCTACCTGTAGCTATGAATTCGATAACGCGAGATTTGTCTTGCACGCCATCCTTGTTGAGGTATAGAGATTGCAAATTCTTCAAACATCTTGCATTTTGCGGATTCTTCTGCTATAATGTTTATGTTAGTATCAGATATTGCCTGTTGGCAGTAACAGTTATCAGAGTTTTCACAGTGCCCGAGAGATTATCTTTTGGGCACTTTTTGTTTTCTTATGCTTTCTTCCAGAAAGAAGCACAAGAGCCCGGAACTGAAGGGGCTATCCCTTCTCTTTACAATTAAATCTGAGCCACCATAACAGGCTACAAAAGCACTCATTGAATGCACATTCGTGTATTTTGATGGGTGCTTTTTTTATATAGATCGGAGCCGAAAGGTTCCCCCTACCTTTTTTCTCGGGGAGCCTCAGGGCTTGCCGTTACTATATAACAAAACGAAAAGGAGTGTGTCTCACTATGAGAAAATTATCATTCATCTTAACTATCGCCATGCTCATCATGGCCATCATCATTATCCCTGTTGGGATATCCAACGTCTACCTTGCCCTACAGCTCGGGCTCGTCTTTGAGTGTGTCAGCAGCATCTTTTTCCTGTGTCTCTTCATCGCTTTTTGCCTATTTGAGGTAAGAGAGTTTATCAGAGAGTATTCCTGGTACTACGAGGAGGCACCGGTCGAAGGAATGCACGATATGCAGGACGATGACGTGCCGTTCTAAGGAGGTGTGCGTATGCGATTATACCTAACAGCGAAAACCTCTATTCCGGACTTATTTATTGACTACATTCAAGTGAAACTTAAGTCAGGAGAAGAAGTTTCTCTAAACTGGGATTATAGCGATATCGAACGCACATCTTCTGGCTTTTCTGCCAGATACAAGGGTGTGTACTTTGATGAAGAGCACGCCAATGGACGTATTGATGAACTTCAGGATATGAAGATCACAGATATTGGTGTGTATTATGAGTCAAAGCACGAGCAGGATATTAAAATCGAGGTTATGGATTTCGTGGACGATGACAAGCAACTGGTCTTTTCTCCACCGGAACTCGTTCGGGAAGGATGTGTTACTGTTGGTTAGAAAGAATCAGTACAGGAATGAACTGATATCTGAGATAAAAACACTTGCTCAGTCTAACGGTCTCAATACGGTTTTTACAACCTTTTTGGAGATCACGGCTACAAGTATTGCAGCTCAGATGGATCCGCAAAATGCAGAAGAACGTGAGAAGAGATACCAGGAGATTGCATCCAAGATGACTCCTGAAATGCTATCTTCCTATGCTCGAATGTTTGCTCTGCTCACCTTGGTCACAAGAGAGCACGCGGAAGATCCGTGCGATATTCTCGGAGATATCTATCACGAGCTGAGGCTTAATAACGAGTGGAATGGACAGTTCTTCACACCAGACCATATCTGCAGGCTTATGGCACAACTTGCAAATGTTGATGTGCCTGAGGATAAGGAAGGTCCTATTACAATCAACGAACCCACCTGTGGTTCCGGTACGATGGTTATCGGCGCAGTGTGGGCAATGCAGCGTAAAGGTATTGATTACCGTCGCAAGAGTTTCTTTGTGGCGCAGGATATTGATATCCGCTGTGTTTGGATGGCATATATCCAGTTGAGTCTATATGGAATCCCTGCTGTTGTTATCCACGGCAACACATTAACTATGGAAACCTGGTCTCAGTGGTATACTCCGTGCGCGGCGGTTCCATTTATGGACATTGAACAGGAATCCAACAACGCACATCGTATTGACGATGAGAAAGGAGAAGCGCAATGTGAGTGCGAATCAAAAATTCCCGTTTCTGCAAAAGAAGGTTGCAGCAACAGGCAAACTGCGTAAATACACCCGTAAGACGCTTATGGCAATGTTAAAAGAGCGCGGGGCGTATCCTACCTGTTATGTGAGCAGAAGAACCGACTTCCTTATTGTCGGTGAGAGACCGGGCATAAAACTCGAAAGAGCGATAACGCTCGGCGTCTGCATCATACCGGGACAGGAGTTTGAATCAATGCTTGCTCAATTCGAGCAGCACAACCAAGACGGAGCCTAACAAGCTTCGTCTATTTTTATTTATCGGAGGATAAACACAATGGATCAGCAGAAGAAAACACTTTGTATTGCCGGAAGTATGATTCTTCCAATTGCAATCGGACAGCCTGCAGTAATTATGGAACGCGATGGTGGTTATAGACAAACCACTACAGTTCTCAATATGAAAAAGCTTTCCGAGAGCGTTATTAAGTTTGAGACGCAGAACACGCGTTATTTGCTCCACCTTACGTCTGATACGAAAAAGGCGGTGACGGTATGAGCAAAGAACCTAAGGACGAACGCTTCGTTCGATTAGCAGAAGCCCGAGTCAATAAGATTATCAAAATGGTTCGCCTGCTTGGTAATTTATCCTGGTCCTCAAACTATTCCTACACGCAACGTCAGGTTGAGCAGATTTTTACTGCTCTCCAGACTGAGCTGGACAAAGCAAGAAAACGCTTCGCTGCAGGTAAAACCGGTAAGCAGCGTTTCACACTGTCAGACTCACCTGAAAAGCCAACTACACTTGAGTGGTACCCGACAATCGTCCTGCCTCTGCCGGACGGTACTCACCTTAGTGCGAAGGCCATCGATGACCCGAACTTCCCGGCGATTAACGTCTACTGGGATAAAGGTGGTGCCGATGATCCGGAGCACGTAAGCTTTGTGGAATACAACCCAGAGCGCGGTGATGGTCATGAGGTATGTATCGGTGTGTACAGCTCAGTTGAAGAAGACACAATTCATTACGGGCCTTATATGGCAGAAAGGAAATAAATATGGGATTACAATTTCATGAAACAATGTACGGTAAGACGTTCTTTGAGCATCAGCTTCCAAGGCTGACGAAAGCTATTGAAAAACTTGCCGAATCCAAAAACACACAGGGATCTATACCAGTTATACCGTTTCCCTTGGCAGATGAGGAGACCTGCAAGCGTCTTCTTGCTGTTATGAACGATTCTGAGAAAGCCGAAGCATTTGCAAAAGCATTCTACGATGAAATCGCTACTGATGATGAGAAGCTTGAGTCTGTGGGTTTTCATATGGCACGTGCCATTCTTCACAATAGCATCGAGGAGTTTTTGGTCGCCATTGTAGGCTGGACCAGTAAAAGCTTACTCGATATCGCCGAAAAAGGTTCTACGGATCCTCAGGAGGTGAAAAGCGATGAATGAGACGAAAGCACTCAAATTCTCCTGGGATGAGATCTCGCAGAAATTACAACCGGAAATTGAAGCGATTCTTGGAAGAAAGCTTCTCTGTGTTGCGAAACCTGACGATGAATACTATTGGTGCGTTGGGTTCCCGGAGGGTAGAATTCCGTTGTCGGAGCTTTTCAAGATTCTGGAGGCCATAAATGCTTCAGAGCGAGAACGAATTGATTCTATTCCGCCAGAAAGCGATCATCCGGTTGACGTGAGTTGCCTCGGTATGTCGGCCAGTGAATTGTTGCTTCGTCGCTGCCTTGGTTATCAGTGGGAAACCATACACATCGAAGATGATGCGTTATGGATTCTCGGCGAGAAGGACGGTGATCAGGATGAAGCCTAACATCGACTGGGTAATTCACGGGTGTGCTAACGGTGTTGTTTGCGAGATTGACGGTAAGACAGAAAACGGATTTATGCCGGGAACCTGTAATTTTCATACTCACGGTATGGAAAGGTACAACCACAAGGACTTTCAGATGACACTGGGATACCCACACAAGGAGATTTGTAGGATATTAAATGCCCTCGGTCTTCGTGTTCAAGCTGGTGAACGCTTCAAAAACGGTGAGATGGTATCTGGAATTTATGAGGATTGCGACGTTCGTTTAACCGAGTTCGAGGAAACCGGAAGAACGGTGCTTCGCGTTATCATACCGGATAAAAATAACCGTTTTCCCGAGGATGCCGGGTGTGATGTGAGATATACTCTTCAAATTTTTACGACCGATTTCATTTACAGAGAAGGAGGTTGGAAAATATGAAGGTAAAACTGTTTCAGATTTCACCTGAAGAGGATCGCCATAATCTTTTGTATATGCATTATGAGTTTGCGATGAGTCACGGTGGAATCAAGGAAAGTTCTTATGAGCTCGTGTTTGACGGTGAATTAGATGCTAAGACATTGAATGATATCTGGTATATATTCAACAAAAAGCATCCGGAAGGATATCGTGGAAGGTCGATGAGCACATCAGATGTTGTTTGGGCGGAAGGTCTTGGAACCTTCTTCTGTGACAGCATAGGATTTAAGCCCATCAAGTTCAACCAGAAGAAATGTCCCTGGAGGAAATTCGATGGATGAGCTGTATAAGAACCTGGTCAAACTCAAACCGAAAGATAACGTGCCTTTTAAGTGCATCGGCTGCGGAGAGTGCTGCAAGCACGTCAAAGAGCAGGTGCCTGTAGAAACTTTGGATGCGTTTCGTATCGCACGATATCTGATGGAACAGGATAAGAGTATCATTTGCATGGATGACTTCTGGGAAAGGTATGCTGAGCCGGCACTTTTAGATGAATGTGGGTACTTCGTGTACTTCCTCAAGACTAAAGGACCGGATGACGCGTGCATTTTCCTTGAGAACAACCGATGCAAGATCCACGCTGTCAATCCAAGGGCTTGCAGAACTTATCCGTTCATAGCAGGTCCTCTGGAAAACGGCGGATACGAGTATCTCATATCCTATGAACGCAAGCAGCATTTCAATGGACCGAAGGTACACACAAAGACCTGGATGAAGAAGCGTTTTACACACGAAGATCAAGCGTTTTTGGGTGTAGATTTTAGTACCGCACGTGAAATCGCACAACTATTACGTAGAGTTCCCGAGGAGAACAAGGTCCGAGCTCTGTTATGCTTCCAACGACTTAAGTATGGAGACTTCGAGCTGGACAAGCCATTTCAACCTCAGTATGAGGAGAACATTCAGTGTTTACTTGAATTCCTCAGGGAAATCACAAACGAAACCAAGTCAGTATGACACAATCTGAAGGGGTGCAGCAATGTGCCCCTTCATTCAGAATAGGAGAATTATTATGGATCCAAGATTAAATCGAATATTACAAAACAGAGATAAGATGCTGATTGGCATCGATGATACGTTCCACTTCAGCTGTAATCAGTGCGGCAAATGTTGTATGAACCGCGAGGATATTCTTTGCACCCCGAAGGATGTGTTCAGAATCTCCAAGAAGCTCGGTATCTCTACATATGATTTCATTAAGAGATATTGTGACTCTTACCTCGGAGACACTTCGCATATGCCCATTGTTCGTATCGTTCCCCACGATGCAGCCGGCCATTGCCCGTTGCTCGAAAATAATAAGTGTGTTGTACACGAGTGCAAGCCCGTGGTATGCGCTATGTACCCAATTGGCAGAACCATCTGCATCGACACTTCAGTGAAAGATCCTAAGGATATGAATGTCAAGGATATCGAGTATTTGTTCACTCATCCTATCCGTTGCGGTAAAACTGAGACGCATACGGTGAGAGAGTGGCTGACACAGTTTGGCATTCCGATCGAGGATGAGTATTTCATTCAGTGGCACAAAACAATCTCCATACTCAGTCCGCTTATCCAAAAAGCAATTACGAGGATCCGAGTGGACAACATGAATCAGATTCTCAACATTATCTTCGTTAAGCTCTATATGGATTATGACCTGGAGGAAGATTTCTTTCCTCAGTTCATTGCGAACCGAGATATGATGATCAAGATGATGAATGATTTACCGATACACGGAGGTGAATAAGATGGCTGAAGAACGTAATAACCACCAAATTGCACGTAAGGATGCAAAGAACTGCTTTGTTGAGAGCCTTAATGACTCGTTCCCGATCGGAAGAGTGCATTTTGCCTTTGCAACTTATGATGTCAATCGACCTGCAGGTCAGCGACAGACCAACAACATTCACATCTACATTGCTGTGGATGAGTTTCTGGAGCTGTGCAGGAAACTGGAATGCGGTGAGCTCAGATATATGCTGCAGACCAAGAAAAAAGCCGGTGACACCAAACCGCTTTACCAATGCCTTGGCGGAACTGCAGCGGATAAACTGGCAAAACAAGGTCGTTCCAGACAGGATGGCAAAAGTCTTTCCCGTGTAGCCCAATTGATACCGGCGAACAAAGGAGACTTCCTCTTTATCGCCGATAGTGGTCCCGGAGAAACGGATGCCAAGGGATTGATCGTACCGAAGTTCGGTAACAAACCGGAGAATCATGTCGCAGTCAACATGTCATTTGAGTCATTTAGTGAACTGTTCCTTATGACCAAGATGCATTATCAGATGTGGCTTGCTTCCTGGTACGTGCATAACCCAATCCAGCCTGCAAACAGACAGCAGGCACAGTATCAGAATAACCAACCGGAACAGGAGTACAACACTACTCCAATGTTCTAAGGTCGGTATGGGCGGTGAGGAGTAATCCTTACCGCCCTTTTTCAGTAGCGGTAGAAAAAGTGACATTTTTATGATATAATGTGATAAATACGAGCTATGCAACCACCGGTTGACGAATTTCAAGCCGTTGTTTGGTAGTACGTAACCGATGAAAAAGCTATACTTGATACATCGGATGGCATTTGGCCAACAGTAATATCAAGTGGAGGTACGGAAAGATGATTTTAGCTGATAAGATAATCCGACTAAGAAAAAAGAATGGGTGGTCGCAAGAGGAACTTGCTGAAAAAATGAACGTCTCTCGTCAGGCAGTATCCAAATGGGAAGCTGCACAGACCACACCGGATTTAGAAAAGATTCTTCAACTTGGAAATTTATTTGGTGTAACAACTGATTATTTACTGAAGGATGAAATTGAGAACGAAGAATTTGCAGACAGTATAGATGAAACACCGATCAGGAAGATCACCCTCGCAGAAGCCAATGACTATATGAAACAAAGAAAAGATGCTTCGGTCAAAATAGCTCTTGCAACATTCTTATGTATTCTATCGGTTATTCCGCTTTTGCTTCTGGGAGCGATTAGTGAACTCACTTCGTTGCCTATATCCGAGAATGCTGCAGTCGGAATTGGCGTGATAGCGATTTTTCCTATCGTTGCGATTGCTGTTATAATGTTTATTCGTGTTGGATTCAAAAACGCGCCATATGAGTTTCTGGAGAAGGAACCATTTGAAACAGAATATGGTGTAACTGGCCTTGCAAGAGATAGACAGAAAGCATATCGTAACACCTATGTGAAATACAATTACATCGGTGCTTGTACCTGTGTATTGTCGCCAGTTCCTCTCCTTGCGGGAGCATTTACGGAAAACGAACTGCTTACTGTGATTTTGCTATGTGTTACAATGGTGGTAGCAGGAATCGGTACAATGTTTTTCATTGTTGCCGGAGTAAGATGGGCCAGTATGCAAAAGTTACTCCGAGAAGGTGAATTTTCGGATAAAGGAAAACGAAAAAGTAAGATCAGTGAAACCGTTGGTACGGTTTACTGGCTCGTGGCGACTGCAGTTTATCTGTGTTGGAGTTTTATAACAAATGATTGGCATATTACATGGGTCGTTTGGCCGGTTGCAGGTGTCTTGTTTGCCGGTGTAGAGCTTGTTTGTAATTTGTGGTTGGATAAATACGAAAAATAGTCCGTTGTGGCGGTAAGGAGCGATCCTTGCCGCCCCTTTTTCACACTTTTCCTTTTGCTTGAACACAGAAATATGGTGGAACCATTGACATATCGGGCTTTTTATGATATAATTTATAAAATTTTTCTGTGAGGTAAAACCAATGTCATTTGTATTCACTTCTATTCGACGTAGACGATGATGCTTGTATCTTTTATAGGTACAGGCTTATTTCGCTATGTGCCTATAGGAGAGTGAGTGGATATAATGAATTCATGAACCGTATGGCTACATAGCTGTACGGTTTTTTTGTTTGAAATTTTTATTGGAGGAAAAGGTATGAAATCAATAACTGATCAATTATCAGAAATTTTAGGAAACGCATTCACAAAAGCAGGATACGAGGCAAAGTATGGCCAAGCTGTTATTTCTGGCCGCCCGGATTTATGTCAGTTTCAATGTAATGGAGCTTTGCCAAATGCAAAACTGTTCAAAAAATCGCCAATGGTTATTGCCAATGAGGTTGTTTCATTATTAGCTGATGATGCAATGATAGAAAAAGTAGAGGTTGCAGCTCCGGGCTTTATTAACATTATTTTATCAGATGAGTTTCTTGTTAGCTATTTAACGCAAGTGTTTAATGATTCACATTTGGGAATTCCGCAAGCGGAGCATAACGAGGTAGTCGTGTTAGATTACGGTAATCCCAATGTCGCCAAGCCACTGCATGTGGGACATTTGAGATCTACCATTATTGGTGAATCACTAAAAAGAATAATTATGGCAACGGGACGAACCGCAATCGGAGATGTACATCTGGGAGATTGGGGGCTTCCTATGGGACTTATACTTGCTGAGTTAGACGAACGTTACGGAACTGATATTCCCACCTTGACTACTGATATGCTCAACGAAATATATCCCTTCGCAAGTAAAAAAAGTAAGATTGATGAATCTTTTCTGGAGAAGGCAAGGACATTCACAGCTCAGTTGCAAAAGAAGGATCCTTATCTTACAGAGATATGGAAAAAGATGATTCAACTCTCTGTTGACGATATAAGAATCACTTTTGACAGATTGAATGCAACCTTTGACTACTGGTATGGGGAGAGCGATTCAAGTAATTATGTGCCGGAATTATTAAATATTCTTAGAGATAAAGAGCTTCTTACAAACAGCGAAGGAGCCCAGGTGGTTATGATAGCTGAAGACGATGATAAGAGCACTATTCCTCCGGTAATAATTATCAAATCCAATGGTTCAGAGGGTTATGCTACGACAGATGTGGCAACAATTATTCAACGTCAAAGAGATTTTAATCCCGATAAAATATGGTATGTGGTTGACCATAGACAAAATTTGCACTTCACTCAAGTATTTCGCGCAGCAAGAAAAGCTGAACTTGTGCCGCACAATACGGAATTAACCCATTTATGTTTTGGCACAGTAAACGGTAAGGATGGAAAACCATTCAAAACGCGAGACGGTGGAGTTATGCAATTATCCGAACTTTTGGATTCTGTAACAGAATATGCCTATCAGAAAATGAGAACCTCTAATGTATTTGATGAACACGAAAGAAGAGAAAATGCAGAAAAAATAGGTGTTGCAGCTATTAAGTTTGGAGATCTTATAAATCACTACTCAAAAGATTGTATCTTTGATATTGATAAGTTTATGGCATCTGAAGGAAAAACAGGAGTTTATCTCTTATATGTAATCGCACGAATCAATTCAATACTCAGAAAAATACCAACCTCAGAGTTGCCAGAGAAAAAAATCAACGGTATCTATTCTGATAGTGAACGTGATTTGATAATGGTTCTTTCATTAAGTGGTATTGCGTTTGTAAGTGCATACAATGAAAAAGCCCCGAACATTGTATGCGAGAATGCTTACAAAATAGCTGTGGCTTTTTCTAAATTCTATCAAGAGAACCACATCATCAACGAAGATAATATGGAGAAGAAACAATCTTGGCTTACTCTTTGCGAAATAACAAAACAGGTACTCGAAAAACACTTGTATGTATTAGGAATTGAATCAGTAGAAAGAATGTAATCAGTCGAACCAACTTATAAAGTATTTATACCGCCGAGAGCAGTAAGTTCTCGGCGGTATTTTCGTATTTGCATTATGTTCAAGAAAAATTTGATAAAATATGCTATAATATCACTAATCCCACCTAACAAATCGAATTTTTCACAGACTATATAGGTGAAAGCATTGATCAATCGCTTGGAGTGAAACCATGAAAAAACAAGAACTGCTGAAACAATTTGATGATGACCTACTGGACAAACTATTTGGATTTTGTTATGCACGTACTAACGACAGTTACGAAGCGCAAGAACTATGTTCGGACATAATCTTTGCCTTGGTTAAGGCGGCTCATACAGACGGAGAAATAACAAATATTTATTCGTTTATTTGGAGAGTTGCCCGAAACGTATATGCAGATTTTTCGAGCAATCGCAGAAGATATGCAGATACATTCTATGACGGCGATGCAGATGAAATCTTGCAATTTATCCCTGACAAAGAGCAAGAAGATGATAGCGATGAGTTACTCAACTCTGTTTATCGACGCATTGCATTCTTAACCAAAGCATACCGCGAAGTAATGATTATGTACTACATAGATGGTTTGTCTACTTCAGAAATAGCAAAACAACAAAATACCAGTGAAGGTGCTGTTCGTCAAAGATTATTTTCAGCCAGACAAAAAATTAAAAGCGAGGTAGAAGAAATGGCAGAAACCTATAATAGACCTGTAGCTCTTGATAAAATTGATTACGTCATTTGGGGAACCGGTAGTCCCGCTTGGGGCGATCCCCGTAATGTGTGTACAAGAATGTTTTCCAATCACATCGTTTGGCTATGCCACAAAAAGCCGATGAGTGCTTCTGAGATTGCAGAAGAACTGAATGTGCCTACCGTTTACGTTGAGGAAGAGCTGGAAATCCTTCGCAAAGGTGAAAACGGAGAGTACGGTTTTCTCCGTCGCTTGGATAACGGAAAATATGCAATTAACTTTATTCTGCTTGATAAAGAGGTAATCGAAAAAGCAAATGCGCTTTACACTGAACAGTTGCCCAAAATTTGCGATATCATATCCAACTATATTGAAGAGCATAAAGCGGAATATCTTGCTTTTCCATATCTCAACAAGAAAGTTGATATGAATCTTATTCTGTGGCAACAGGTATCTAATATATCTTGGGCGTTTTCCGAGAACGTTGAAAGAATTTTGAAGGAGAAATATTTTTCGGATGTCGCTGATGTAAAGCGCCCGTTCAGCGTATTTGGATACGTTGACAACGGAAAATATTATGGTGGTGGTTGGGATGGTGTTGACGCACAAAATGTTTGCGGTTTCTCCAACGTCCATCTTGATAATATCTATATCACTCGCATCAAGAAACACTTTAGTTGCGGACTCAACGTATCAAAGGATCCGCAGATACAGCTTGCGCTTCGTTCTATCGAAGGTCTTGATATCACTGCATTATCCGAACAGGAAAAGGAACATGCAGCAAAAGCAATTGAGTGCGGGTATTTGTATCGTGACGGAGATATGCTATATACGAAGATTCTTGTATGTTCTCTTTCTGATAGAGACAATCTATTCAAAATCAGTAACAACTTGCAGAATGGATATTTTAATGCAGATGCAGAGATCGTTGCAGCAAAGGTTGCAGAACTTATCAAAAAATCGGTTCCTGAATATCTCCATGGTGAGTGGAAGCTTGCGAACACCCTCGCAAATATGCCGATTCTCGATGCTGTTGTGGAGGTTCTTATTGAAAAAGGCATTCTGACGCCTCCGGAGAATGGTATTGGTGCAGAGGGTTGCTGGATGAGTGTTATGAAATAATTTATACCGCCGAGAGCAGTAAGTTCTCGGCGGTATTTTCGTAGTGCTTATTCGATTTTTGAGAAGAGTATGGAGATATCGGACGGAATCTCCTTGACTGATACAACTTGTTCTTTCCATTGCAAAGTAGTACCAAGCCAGCTGGATACTTTTTGCGATGAAAAAGGCAGGAACGGGTGCAATAGGTTCGCGATATTTGCGATTAAATAAGTGCATACAGCAATGGTTTTCTTGCATTCATCAATACTATCAACCCTCGTTTTCCATGGCTGCTTTGCATCATAATATGTGTTGCCGAAACGAACACCTTCAAAAATATCTTCAAGAGCTTCTCTGAAAGCACCTTTCTCTATTTTAGATCCAACAGAATCATAAAGCAGTTTCACACGTTCAATGATATCAGTATCCACTGTGACATCGGATATCTCACTATTAAGGTATTTTACCGCAAAGGCAAGTGTGCGATTGACAAAGTTGCCCCAGGCACCTACCAACTCGGAGTTGTTTTGCTTTTTGAATTCTCTCCAAGAAAAATCGGTGTCTCGTTTTTCGGGACCGTTAGCGATAAAGAAATACCTTATAGAATCCGGATTGTATTCCTCCGCAAGATCCTTAGCCCAAACAGCCCAGTTTTGACTGGTAGATATTTTTCTTCCCTCAAGCGTTATATATTCGCTTGAGATAATGTCATCCGGCAAACGCAGTCCATCTCCGTGAGCTAACAAAAGCGAAGGTAAAATAATCGTATGGAAAGGTATATTGTCCTTGCCGTGTACATAATAGTGACGGCTTTCTGTTCCGTATGCGTCTTTGAAATCAATTCCTCTCTCTTCACACAGAACGGACGTGGCTGACAAATAACCAAGGACATTCTCTGCCCATATATAGATTTTCTTATCCTCGTATCCGACTTTGGGAACGTCGATACCCCAATCAAGGTCGCGTGTGATTGCACGATCTCGGAGTCCTTCATCAATATATCTCTTTGTAAATGCAATAGCATTTTTACGCCAATACGGATGGGCATCGAGAAAATCACAGAGCTCGTTTTTTAGTTTTGAGATTTGCAAAAACAACTGCGTCGTTTCTCCAAAAGACAGCGGTGTACCGCAATCAGCACATTTCGCATCAATAACGGTATCTGCATCTAACACTTCTCCGCAGGCATCACACTGGTCCCCACGAGTTGCAGAACCACACGCCGGACAAATACCAACTACCAATCTATCTGTGAGCACCTTTTTACAAGTAGGACAGAAAGCCTGTTTTACTGTTCTTTCTTCTATATAATCACTGTTATATAGCTTCTTGTGAAATTCCGAAACAAATTCTTTGTGCCTTGGATCTGATGTCTTGGTATACAAGTCATATGAAAAGCCGAGTTTCTGGAATACCTCACAGAATTCTCTATGATAGTGCTCACTGATTACATCCGGTGTTGAATCTTCTTGCTTGGCTCTGATGGTAATCGGAGTACCATGACAGTCACTACCGGACACATAAAACACACGATTTCCTTTTGCTCTGAAATAACGGGCCAGAACATCGCCCGGAAGAAGGGCCGCTATGTGCCCTATGTGGAGCGAACCATTTGCATATGGCCATGCTCCGCCTACAATAATGTTTTCCATTGTTCGTACCTCATTTCTTATAGTTGTAACACTTAGTTGCTGTGCAGATAAATCTGCAAAATAAAAACGCTCTCACCCCCATACATAGTACAAGGGACGAGAGCGAAAAACTCACGTGTTACCACCCTAATTCACTTGTTTCTCACGATAACAAGCCTTATCAAGTTCGGATAGGAAATGATCTATCGAAACTCTATCACTATTACGGGCGATCCCGGCGTAGCCTAACCTAAAGGCTCGGTACGCAGCTCGGAGACCATGTTCGGCAAAATCCGCTTTACCCATTCACAGCACATCCGAAGATGATGGGATTCTCTGAAAAGTTTCAGTTGCTTACTCTTTCTCGTCATTGCTATTGTTTGTTATTATACCAAAATTGAAAAGAAAAATCAATGGATTGAGCTGAAAAAGTTGAGAAATCCCAGACATCGCCTAATTTGTGCCTACAAAACGCCTATAAATCGCCTACAAAATGCCGATGACAAGTAAAAGAGAATGTGGTATACTAATATCGTCCAAAAGTGGGTCCTTAACCGGATTCGCTTTTTTTATTATGCCCGAAAAGGAGTGTGTACAATGAAATTCTGTCCCTATTGCGGCGCCGATCTGATTGAAGACGGCGTTTCTTTTTGTGCCGAATGCGGTAAAGAACTTCCTGCTGGCAAAGCACAGAAAGAAAAACCAAAGGATAAGCCTGAAATTAAGAAAGCATCCAAAAAGAAGAAAAAGAAACCTGTCAAGAAGCCAGAGAGCAGCAGCGAGGTCGAAACTGCCGTTGATGATGGATATGACGGATATTATGATGACATCCGTCCGATTGATGAAGGGCGCGAGCGCGAAGGCGTCGATAAAGAGCTCATCAAGAAGATTGCCATCATTATTGGTGTTCTTTTCGTAGTGATCGCAGCCTGTGTCGCTCTGATGTATGTTCTTTAGTTGTAAATTAACGTTTCCCATCGTGTAATGTAAGTAAAAGAACACGAGGTGATGAATAATGATTTACATTTCCAAAGGTATTGTTCAGGAGAGATCCACCGAACGTAACATATATGTTGGCAGAGGCGGACAGGTATTCCAGCTCACCAAAGTTGAAGCCCAGCTCTGGCTGGATGGACGTTTTGGGTTCTGTGAAACCCGAAATGCATCTCAGGAGCGAGCCATCGAGCATTTGTACAGAATGGGTCTGGTGGAATACGAACAGGAGGACTCCCTTGTCTCACGTTACAGAATTCTTACCAGATGTGTGCTCTGCGCTGCAGCTAATTCTAATGCCAGTCTGACGGTAGGACGTTTCGAGTCATCTATTCTTAATTGGCTGACCAATGCCGGCATCAGACTGAGTATGGCAGAGCTTGTATACCTGCACGAACGTCAGATTAAGCCGACAAAAGATATTCTCTACACTGACAACCGTCAGAAGCTTGTGGAGACCATCTATACTCAGGAAAATATCTTTGATAACATCCTGGAATGTCAGATGGAACACGCTACCTGCAGAGACAAGGTTACAGCAGCCACCATGGTGCTCCTGAAAAACAAAAAAATCGTAATATTGTGAGGTGAGACTGATGAAAGAAAAGTTCAAAAACTTGCCTGAAGTATTGCAGTGGCAAATCATTTCAAGATTTGCCGGGGGTGCGGGCTTCTTCCTACTCTTCATAGTGATTATGCTCTTTTACCGCAACGTATATTTGTGGTTGCCGAGCCTCTTTTTTATGGTCTTGCTCATTGTAAACGGCATTTTCCTGCTATATAATAGTATAAACGGCAACTATGTGAGTGTTGCAGGTGTTTGCGAGAACATAGAATTTACCGGTATCAGAAAGCGTGTCAAAAGAATCACCCTGAAGTTAGAGGAAAACTCGCTGAAGATCTCCGTCAGGCATAAGATTAAGAAGCTCAAAATCGGAGATACTGTTATCGTATACCTTTCCGTAAAAGCACCGGTTTACCCGCAGGATGACGGATATGTGGTATTTAACTATTATGCAATGGAAGTAAGAAACGGGGTGTAATAAGTGGGTTCTAACAAAGAAAAAATCTATGAACTGCTTGGTGAAATAGAAGCGCTGATCAAAAACAACGAAACCGAAGATGGTACTTTTCGCTTTGATGAAGTAAGAGCGATGGTGGCACTGGATTTTGCAAGGACGGAAATCGAAAAGACCGTTGTAAAACCGGATTGACTAGGATAAACGCATCATTTTAATAAACACTCATCGAAAAAGCCAGTAACCATACGCTTTTACAGCATATTGGTAGCTGGCTTTTTCCTGCTTTTTTTGTTTCAAATTAGTATCATATGGCTTGCTGCAACAAGAACTCCATCATTTTCCAATGGTAGAGCCAGATTCTAAACATCTTTTTATGGTTTCGTCATCGAAGGTATTCAATAGGAAAGATAATTGGTCTTCCAATTCCCAGGAAAAGCGCATTCGGATAGAACGGATACTTCCAGTCATAACAGGCTGTGCCATTTTGCATAGGGATAACACAAGCTTATTGATCAGGCTTAGGTTCTGGAATGCCTGTTTGTCCATAGTAGTCTGGCTGTCTTCCGAAAAAGAATAGTCCAGGTGCCAGTGAAGTTTGTTTTCCACACTCCAATGGCCACGTATTGCTTCGGCTATCAGCTGGATATCTGACAGACTGGATATGTAAAAACGGCATTCATGGGTTTCCTTCCCGGTAACGATATCCTGTGTGTACTTCTCATAGCAGACAAAACTCTTAAGTTTTTCCCATTCATCTTTCCCGCAGTTCGCAGGCAGTCGATAATAGCAGCGCCGTTCCACCTGATTGTGGGATTTCTCGGTTGTTTCGTAGTAATCGTTTCCCTTTTCGGCAATCCGTGCTTTCCTTTCGACGGTAAAACGGGAGGTAACTGCTTCCAGAAGTCCGCCTTGGTTGCCTTTCAGCCCGCCAACGTACTCTCCTTTCTGTCCGGCAATGATCCTTATGGTCTCCGTTTGCGTATGGAGCGCATCAAAAGTAACAATGCAGCCTTTCAGGTTGAGACCACACAGAGCCTTCTGAGCGACAGGGATCTCGTTGGTTTTTGCGTCAATGGGACAGGAATAAAGACAGATGGAATGGGTCGCATCATAAACATGCAGAGTCTGAAGGTTACGCACTGCCTCATCTGTACCGTATTTACGCCCGGTACCCTTCTGTTCCTTGCCGTCCACACAGATCAGGCGATAGCCATCCGCTGGCAGCCCAAGGGAACGGCGGATCGCAGTCATGTTTTCCATGAGAAAGCTGACGGTGGCCTTCTGCAGGGAGTCAGAATCTATGAGGGAGAATACCCTGCGGAATGTGTCATGAGATGGAGTCCCATTTTTTAAGGGAATGAATTTTTTAAGCCATCTCTTTTTGGTTTCTCCAAAGTAAGCTATTTCTGACCAGGTGGAGGCATTGGCCAAAACAGCGAGGAAAGCGATCAGGAGTATCTCTACCAGGGGATAATCCACCATGGATTTGACGCGGGAATCCCCAACCTCACGGAAAAGGCGGACAAAACGTTTAAGAACTGCCTTAGGAGGCTTGGAACCGGGAGTGATTCCGGTACCGGAAATGCAGTCCTTGTATTCCAGGATGATGTGGTTTATTTTTGCCATAAGTCAGTCCTCCAGTCTAATGCGTATTTATCGATAAAAAAGGTTACGGAATCAGGGATTTCACAACAGCGGAGCTGTCTGTCAGCGGAAAAAAGTGTGACCTGGGAAAAAGATGCTCTGACCGGTGCAAGGTCTTCTCCGAATTTACGTGCCATGGTATCCGCAATCATACTGGTTCCGCGCTCGATGCCGCATTTCTGTTGTGTGGTAGGTGTGTCCGGGAACAGCACCTGTGGGAAATGAAGGGAGAGCCAGGAGTGTAGGAACAGTTCCTGGGAGTAAAAGCCATAAAGGTAGGAAAGGATTGAGGCAGCCATGATAAAATCCCCGTTTATGACAAAGGAACGTCGGAATCCCTTGTGGATGTTGGAACAGACGGAAAGGATCAGGGAAGAAAGACCATACTCATAAGAACGTATGACCTTGGGAAGTTTATCTTTAGGCGGAATGAGTCCTTTTTCCTGAGTGATTCTGCCCAGGTAACCGTCGCAAACACGTCTGACTTTTTTCGTGCCGGGAACCCTCTCAGAATGTGCGGCATAGAGATAGTATTTATCGCCCACCTTATTGACATAAGTCCCTTTTACTTTGTGGGCTAAAACCCATTCAGGATAATCAGCCATTGAAATCCCTCCTTAACAGTATTGCATAGTATGTAATACATTATAACATATAGAACCAAAAAATGGAAGGGGTAAACAGAAAATAAATAAAAAGTCAAGATGGAAGAGGCAGGAAATTGATGCGTTTATCCTGCCGGATTGACACCATTTTTAGCGAAAAGATTGACTATTGGGAAATAATCTGCTATAATAACTATGTTAGTATCAGAGTTTGGTCGTGTACCGAACACAGTTATCAGAGTTTTCATAGTGTCAGTTAGCACATTTGTGCTGATTGGCACTTTTTTTATTTCCCGGTTTCGTCCCGCCCATGCGGGTTGAAATATAAAATTTTTGTTGCAGGCAATCCCTGCAGAAAGGAGTAACCTATGTTAAAGGTATTCGCAACACAAGTCGTCATTTCCAGAGGATATGACAACAAGCCCGCCATCAGTATCACCAGAGGTAATGACTCTGCCGCATCGGTAAGATTCCGCATTGGCAAGAGAGTTTATGATCCGAAGGCTGAGAACAACACAAGATGGCTCAACTATTCCGTAAAGGGCTTTGGCCCGATCGTCGATCGCATCGAAAAGATGCAGCTGAAGGAAGGCTCGTTCATCAATATCGAGGCTCGGCTGGACGAAGACACGTGGGAAGATCAGACAACCAAGGAAAAGAAGAGTTGTCCTGTTCTCATTCTCGATGAGATTGAATACGCTTCCGGCGGTGGAAAATCCAACAATAACGGCAATGCGACGAACGGCACAAGCAATCAGGCACCTGCTCAAGCTCCTACAGCCAATACAGGCGATGGCACTGGTGGTTTCACCGGCTATGAACCTTTTGGTGGCAATTCGTTCTTTGATGATCAGAATTAAAGGAGCGAACAAATGAATAGAGCGTATTAAGGGCGCACATGAGTTTCTGTAATTAGAACCATGTGCGCCTTTTTGCGTTCTGAAGGAGGTGTCTTATGCGGAATGCAGCGTTTTGTCTCTTGACCGAGGCAGAAAAAAACACAAAGTTCAGAGCAATACTGAACGATAAGACCGACCGGACCCTCACAGCTGAGGAGATGAGAAGCATTCTTTTATGTGTCTCTCCTCATAAGCAGTGCAGTATCGTTGTCCATAACGACGCTGACAAGTTCCGTGAAGTCTTGCAACTGTCAAGCGGATTCCGAGGTAAGACCGTGCTCGGGCAGGTACTTGTAAGTCACGACAATACGCGTGGCGAGCTGTACTGCCCGGCACTCCCTGCGGCAATTCTCTTGAAAAACCAGGCGGATGAGAGCAGCGCATCACAGCTGCACGTTTATATTCCGCCATCACGATTACGGAAAGGAAATCAGAAAGTATGAAGAAGGATTGGAAACGGCATATCGCCTATGAAGTCTTAGTGATCCTTGTGATGCTGACCGTGCTGATGTTTCTATGTCGGCTCTGGCCAATCATTTTCCTCCTCATCATCGGCATTTTCATTACGGCGTTACGGTTGTTGTTTCTCTCTCCTAAGCGAGTTGAGGTAGTAGAACCGTTACCATTGCCGGCATTACCGGAACCTAAAGAGCCCACGGAACAAGATGTGAGAGATATAGCTTATTCTGTCATACTCAGACGGATTACCGAGCTTGTCACAACATCTTATCCCGAAGCCAGATGGGTCTGGGAAGCATCGAATGCCCGACAGCTCATCGAACTGGGCGAAGATGTATTCATTTTACTCAACCGTGCAGGTGGTTTTCGCCGCGCACACGTAGTAATTCAAAATCTACAGGTTGTGACGATCGAATACAACTGTGCCCCATCAAAACCAATTGAGTCTGATGAGGATGACACAGACACTAACGAACCTCAGGAAGAAAACTTCGACCTGGTCGCCTTTGAATGGGCTGACGCACACATTATGGAGCTTAACAAACGCTGCAACGAGGCAATCGGTGAAGGAATGACCGAAATCATTCTGACAGCGGATGAGCTTCCCGTCAAGGAGAGCTGGCCTGCAATTTGCAAAGAGCTTGAAAAGAATGGGCTCGATGATGTCAAGTGCATACCTCAGGGTATCAAAATCAATCTCACGCAGTGAAACTGCAGAAAGGAATTACTAAGTCATGGCTACATACATGAATAACATTTTCAATTTCGGCAGAGATTTGCCGGCACCGTTTGATACGCTGTCCAACAAGAAGGTCGGCGTGTCATCCAAATACGGTGATAAAACAACCTCAACTCTCTGCGCCACTATGATCAAGGCTATTCATGCAGTTATCAACTGTATGCAGGCTACGGGAGAAGGCGCAGTTGGTGTCATTGACCAAAAAACTGTTGCAGAATACAAGTCCTCTGTAAGCCCGGATGCTTACCATCTGGTTGTCTACGACAGCGATAAAGGCAGCATCATGGCCAGTGTCTATGATAAGGGTACTGAGTCCTTTGAAAACTACGTTCTGAACTCTTCAGGCAGAGATGGCGCTGCAGTAATGATGGCGCTGTTCCCGGTGCTGATGACGGATGATGAGTTTGAAGAGAACTTCAATGCCTACCGTGACCACTACACCAAAGGTTTTACGGATTTTAACGGCGCAAGGGATACAATGGCGATCCTTTGTGACAACGCATACCGACGCATTAAGGATGAAACCTGTCCCGCACACGTTAAAGTAAACGTGGATAAGTCAGGAAACCTTATGCGCGTTTCTCCGGCACATATTGACTCAGGACGTTTTGAACCGAAGTCTGTCGTTGCCGGTGAGTTTGTCATTATGGCAAAGACCGCACGCGTTACCGTTGGCAAGGCCACAACATTGGTAGAACACGAGGACTTTGTAGGCAAGTACGAATTTGGCAAAAGAAACTTCAACGCTGTTGAGCAGTCATTGATCCCCACACTTCCGGCTTGGTATATCATTCCGGATGAGGTCGTGGATATCTGTAAGCACGCTCAGCTCACCACCGGCAAACCGATGCAGATGCGCAACTTCTTGTTACGCGGACCTGCAGGTACCGGTAAAACGATGGGCGCCAAGGCGATTGCTGCAGGGCTGAACTTGCCGTATATGAAATATACCTGTTCGGCAGGCACGGAGATCTTCGACTTTGTCGGTATGATCTTTCCGGACTCTGATTCGAGTTCCACAGGAGATGCACAGTTGGACGCAGAGAATGCTGTCCTTAAGAGCATGGGCGGTGTTAATTACGCCAATGTTTCTAAACTGATGAATCTTCCGGATCTTGATGATATGGATTATGACCCAGCAGGCGTTTATAAGGCTCTCACGGGCATTGAGAAGCCGGATGCATCTTCCCAGGACTGTATGGCTATTGTGCTCGATAAGGTCACTGAGAAGGTCAGAGCGCTGTCTAAGCGCGATGAGAATGCAAAGAGCAGCGGACAGACTTACACCTATGTGGAAACGGACTTTATCAAGGCCCTGAAGAACGGTTACGTTATCGAGATTCAGGAACCTTCGACCATCGTCCAGCCCGGTGTTTTGGTTGGTCTTAACTCATTGCTTGAGCAGACCGGTTCTATCACGTTGCCGACAGGTGAAATCATTGAGCGCCACCCGGATGCTGTTGTTGTCGTTACGACCAACGTCAGCTACGAGGGATGCCGTGGCATGAACCAGTCGGTTATCGACCGTATGAGTCTGGTGCGAGACGTGGAAATGCCGTCCCCTGAGGTGATGGTACAACGTGCAATGTCCGTTACGGGCGCCACCGATGAATTCCAAGTGTCACAGATGGTTCAGGTTGTCAATGATTTGGCTGAGTATTGCCGAAAGAACAGTATTACAGACGGTTCCTACGGTATGCGAAGCCTCATCGACTGGATCGTCAGCACGGAAATCACAGGTGATGCTTATAACTCGGCTATGTACACCATCATCAGTAAGGCGACTTCCGATGAGCTCGACCGAGAAGCACTTATCAGCGCGGTTTTAGAGCCTATTATTCCTTCGAAGAGGCGTAAGGCTACCGCATAAATCTATCAGAGAGGAGGCTAACCCTATCTTATGGCAAGGGTGAATCACAAATTAGTTAAACAGCGTCTGAACGAGAAGCGAAGCAAAATCACGGACAGACAATTCTTCACGTCCCGCTTATTTGCGGGACACCTTGAAGACTTAGCAGCTGCACAGACACGTCGGTATCATTATAACCGGCGTGTACGTGTTAATATTTACTGGAACTCGAAAGACAGTTTCTTTGCTGCTACCGATAATATGTCCGTTAAGATCAACGCAGGACATCCGTTCATTACCAAGACAAAGGGACGCGAAAACAGATACCAGATAATTCTCGGTGTGTTTGCACACGAGCTCGGTCATATTCTCTATACTGACTTTTTGGCTCAACAGACGCACTATAATTACCTTGGTTCGTATAAATGGTATCCATACCCACCGGTTCTGACGACCTCTGCAGATGCTCGAAGAGAAAAAGCTTTTTGGGAGTATGTAAAGGCAGATGCGAAGAACCTTGAAATGGCGCAATACATTTCCCAGTACATTTCCAATCTTATTGATGACGGATATGTTGAGGACCGTATACTTGCTAACTTCCCGGGTAAACTCGGTTACGGTTTGGAAGAACTTCGAGAGATTCATTTCAAGGAGGTTCCTACCGTGACAGAGCTCATTGAAAAGGAAGATACGGAAGGAAGGCACATATTTGAGAGCATTGCTCAGATTATGCTTTCCTATGCTAAGTTCGGCGAGATTAAATACGGTGAAGAACCTCTATCAGAAGAACGTATTCAGGTGGTCTTCAGTCTTATTGGTGACATTGATACAGCGCTTATGAGTCGCTCCGGTAAGGAAAGGCTTGCTGTCGTCAATACAATCATTGTGAGATGTTGGGATTACCTTGAGGACTTCTGTGAGGAATGCAAGAAGCGTCAGGAAGAGGCTGAAGCAGCCGGTGGTACTACAAGCATTGCACAGACCCTATCCGAGAAGCTGCAATCCATTGCCGGCAGTTCTACCGCCGGTACCGGAAGCAGTTCTCCTGTACCTGATGGTTCGGGTGAATCTGAATCGTCTGCCACAGCAAAAGCACGTGAGAAAACTCACGAAGATGCTGAAGATGGCGAAGACGGTGAAGGTTCCGGTTCCGGATCCGAGGGTGAAGATGAAAATTCTTCCCCTCAGACTGACTCGGAAGTTGATGAAAATTCATCTGAGTCTGGTGGAGGCGGCGACGGAGAATCTTCGGGCTCACCTATGGGTGAAGGCGAAGCAATGCCCGGTGGTGGCGCCGGCGGTGGTAAACAGCAGGTGTCGCGTGGCGAAAAAGGTCGAATTCCTTTACGCCAGACATCCGGTGTTTCCAATCCTACTGGTGGAACCATTACACACGACGATGATTATCAGCGAGAGATGTACGACGGTGCTGCCGCTGATATCGAGCGATTACTGGATAAGATGGCTGAAAAAGCTGCCTGTGAGCAGTTGGAGACTGAGCGTATTCGAGAACTTAACGACGTTGCCCAGAATATTTCCTACGGGAACGTGCATGAAGGTGTAAACGTCAGAGTAAATCGAATTGCCTCGGTAGATGAAGAACTGGTTGACCAGTATAATTACATCTCCGGGCCACTCATTACCATTTCTCGTCAGCTCCAGAAGAGTCTTCTTAAGCAACTCAAGGAAGAACGGCGCGGAGGTAAACAAACCGGTCTCGTTATGGGACGCAGGCTTGATGCCCACGCTCTTTGCCGTAATGACGGTAAGGTGTTCTACAAGAACAACCTGCCTCAGGAGATCCCGGAGCTTGCTGTAGGACTTCTTTTGGACGAATCCGGTTCTATGTGCTCCTGTGACCGTTGCACCTATGCACGTGCCGCAGCAATTATTCTGTACGACTTCTGTCAGAGTCTCGATATTCCCGTTACGGTATACGGTCATTCAACCGGATATCACGGAGATGGAGAATCTGTTGACCTCTACTCTTATGCGGAGTTTGACAGCTTTGACAATGACGATAAGTACCGAATGATGGATATCAGTGCGCGAGGAAGTAACCGCGACGGCGCAGCTCTGCGATTCGTTGCAGAGAAGCTCTCAAAACGACCGGAAGCAGTAAAGCTGCTCATACTGGTTTCAGACGGTCAACCTGCGGCATCCGGCTATTATGGCACGGCTGCTGAAGAAGATCTGCGAGGTATTAAACAAGAGTACCAACGAAAAGGTATTCTCTTCATTGCCGCAGCGATCGGTAACGATAAGCAGAATATAGAGCGAATCTACGGAGATTCGTTCCTTGATATTTCTGACTTAACACAACTGCCCACGAAGCTTACCAATGTGGTTAAGCGACACATAAGGGTATAACAACATCAGATATAAAAGATGGGCAGCTGGAAGAATACAGTTGCCCATTCTTTTTATAAGAAAGGACGGTCTATTATGCATTTTAGATCTTTATTAACTGTAAATCTTCCGGCGACAACACCGGATCCCGAATGGGAAAAAGATATATCAAAAACTCTTGAGGAATTGCATTCCTTACAACCACAACCCGGAAAAATCATGGACAATGTGATGCTGGAAATTCATATGGAGAGACTCAACAGCATCAAAAGCACTTTTGGGCGTGAGTTGATTCCGGTTATTCGTGAAGTGATGGAGAGATTTAACTATTGTACCGAAGATAAGCGATTTCTTGAATTTTGGGATCGTACATCTGAGTTTCTTCACGATTACAACGAGCACGTCACCTGCGTAAGACTTCCCGATGGTCGAATCGTAGAAGAAAACTCCAGGCCACTATGGGGCAAATTCATCGTAAGAGATGGACTTGTATACCAAAAGGAATGGGGACCCCTTCATCATCCGAAACGCAGCAAGCGTGCAAAGAAGATGAAGGTACTTCCGGATTATCCGCGCAGGAAAATGTATAAGTCCTTTGAGGACTATCTTGACCAAGAATGCTATGCGGTTCTGAATGAAGAAACCGGCAAGTACGGTGAATGGTTCAACCCGGACGGCGTGTATGACTGGTACAGCATCGGTGGACGTTGGCCGGCAATGTTTCTTGTGAAAACTGATTGTACTGAGTATTCAGTCGGTGAACGTGGCCTGCGTACTTCAGACGATGTTTGCCTTGCTCCCGATGGGTATAGATGGGTCTGCTGTGCTCGCAAGCGTGACATTCAATGGGATGTTATGCGCAAATGGCTCAACAATCGCGCCACAGACCGATTTAATCAACTCAAGGTTATGTATCAGACCGGTATTAAGGATGATAGCATTTACGGTACCATTACTGAGAAAGGTATCACAAACTGGGGCGAGCTTGTCTACACTCCGGATATGACCTTGGAAGACTATTTGAACAAGTATGGTATTCCGGAAGAATGGAAATATCCGATAAGTGTTCACGACATATTCCGCGATGATCAAAACTTTAGCAAGTCGTCATATGAAAGTTATGATGAAGTCGAAAAGAAGTGGAAGACCACTGAAGGCTGGCGAACTTTCTTAGATGAGTTTATTGATGCTGCAGCGGACGATGAAGTCTTCGTCGGCATTGATTATCACAGTTAAGGGGGTGCCGATATGATTTATAACGTTGTTGGTCAAGAATTCATCTATGAAGGTGTTACATACCGTGTTGGTGCTGAAGTTGTCGGTACTGCAGAAAGCGATTACAGAGGTCTTAATGGTTTCATCTTGGAGATCAGAACCGGTGATGACAGAGAGACGGAAAACGAAACTCCGGACATCCACTGTTATTTTGATCCGCCTTGTCTCCCGAGCGATATCGAAGAACTCGAAAAACGCTTCTCTGCACTGTACGGTACCGAGAAGAAACTGGAAGACATTACTTTGGACTATGTTATCATGGCGCCCGATGAGATCCTCGTGCTGCAGAGTCCTCGAAAGACCATAGAAATCTATGTTCTTGAAGAAGACTGGGCTGCAAATGATGATTACGGTCATTCAACAGAAGTGTTTGCGGACTATTACGAAGCAAAAGCAAAGTTGAATGCCAAACTTGAGGAGGAAATGAAAAACGGGTGCTTGACAGATTGGATGGACAATGATGAATACCAGTTTGATACCGATGTAGATTCCTATGAAGGATGGCTTGATGGTTGGCACGCGACCAGTCATTACAGTTTGTCTATTACCAAACTGACTCTGAATCTCCCGAATTCTATTTATGGAACGCTTGGGCGTGATTTCATTGATTTGTGTCGCGTTGAGGATTTCGTAGAGCAGATCGAGAGCTGGGATAACGTTGGTATGCTTACCGATGAACAGTATCAGGAGCTCATCTCTGATAAAACAATTCCCGAGCGTATTCATAAAGCCCTCGGTATGAACGATGGCTACTATGGAAGCTACTGGGAATCCGTTTCAGAGGTTGCTCACACCGTTGTGAATGCGTATATTGCTCAAAATACTCATATTGGAGCCGAATCCTCCGAGAAAAAGAACGAGGAGGTGTAAAAATGGCTTATAACAGCGAATTGACAAGACCGCTTACAAGCATCGTTTCCTATCCGGAACGCGGTGCCGGCGGTAATAACCGTTACCGTGGGAATTGCTCCCCAAAACTGATTGAAGATCTTATTGGGTTCTTTAGACCTAAGGAGATTTGTGATTATATGTGTGGCAGTGGCACTACAAAAGCTGCGGCCGACAAGCTCGGCATCAAGAGTCAGCTCTATGATCTGCACAGTGGCTTTGACATTATGAATTGTGATATTAAGGAACGTCCGGAGTTTATCTTTTGGCATCCACCATACTGGGATATCATCAAGTATTCAGATGTGATGTACAAAGCCTCTGACGTGAAGAGTAAATACGGCTACGATCCGATGCCTCTTGACCTGTCCCGTATACCAGACTGGGAACGCTTCGTCCAAGCAATGAATTATGCGATGATGAAGCAGTTCTCAGCTCTTGAAAAAGGCGGCAGAATGGCTGTGTTAATGGGCGACATCAAAAAGAAAGGCAAACTCTACAGTATGATTGCCGAAATCGTCAAGCCCGGTACTATGGAGAACATCATCATTAAAGCGCAACACAACTGCTTTTCGGATAACACCCAATACAGTGGGTCATTTATCCCGATATTGCACGAGTATGTGCTGATTGTACGAAAGGATTCGCCTACAGCAATCCCTGTACTTATGTGCAGTCAAAAGACGATGGATATCCGTGATATGCCCGGTGCAACTTGGCGCGATGTTGTAGCAGCTGTCCTTGAGGATTGTAATGGGGCTGTGTCTCTTACATACCTTTATGAGCAAATCGAACCACATAAAAAGGCCCAGGCAAACAAGTGGTGGAAGGAAAAGATCCGCCAGACACTTCAATGTAACCCCGCCCACTTCATTCATGACGGACGTGGGATGTGGTCATTGAACAGAAGTATTGCATAGTATCTGTATTTTGAGGGATATCACTTCGGTGGTATCCCTTTTCTCATACCGTAACGAAAGGAGGAGTGCTATGGGGTGGTTGATATTTGCCGGTGGTGTCATTGTTGGTGGCGCTGTCGGCTTTTTCATTGCTTGTGTTATTATGATCAATAATACAAGAGTGGCAAACAGAGAACCCAAAAAGCATTAGTTTAAGGGCATAAATGCACCTTTCTTTACGAATGGATTGACTATTGGGAAACAATCTGCTATAATAATTGTGTTAGTATCAGAGTTTGGTCGTGTACCGAACACAGTTATCAGAGTTTTCACAGTGTCATTTACCCGATTTGGGTGAATGGCACTTTTTTTGTTTCAGAGCCAATTTTATAATTGGGCACAAAGCCAGCAGTCTCTATGAGGTTGCTGGCTTTTGTCATATATCAAGGCGGTCAATCCGTCACAACAGAAAGGAGCATGTATTATGCTAAAACAATGTCAGGACAGCTATCACAGCACATTTGGCACCTATGAGGATATGCTGGACTACCACGAGAACCAGGCAAAGCAAAGTCTGTGGCACAGATGTCAGGTTAACACCCTGCAGGTTGAGCCGCTTGACAAAACTTCGCCCCTTTATGGTAGCCTTAGTGATTTCGCCTCTGGTGTCACACAGGAAGCCGTAGATGATACGGCTGAAAACCTCGGGCTTGCTATTCGAGTCAACGGAGATCTGTATCCCGTTCGAGAAACAGCCTACAAGAGCCTTTTAGACAGGGCTAAAATTGGAGGAACCGCATTGCCTAAGCTTGGCCGCGATGTTCTTGCCAACGTTCTGAATGCCTGCCTTCAGTTATTCCCGGCAGAAGCACTTCTGTTGATCAGAGATGAGAAAGTCTCTGCTGTACACTCCGGTGACAGCGTGGATTATTCCATTCTTCCGATTAACGAGCTGCTTGCCACACTGAAGGATAAGCTTGATGACAGATTCCCCGGCGCAGAATTTGAAGCCGGATACTGTGATCACTCCTTGGTCAGTGCATCTTGGAGTATGCCGAACCAGCGTGAAGAACTTCTTGGCACCTACGTCAAGACCCTAACAGCAACAGGTAAAGGAGCGTATGCCTCCAAACTGACTCCGGGTATCAGATTTATGACCTCTGACACCGGCGTCGCATCAGCGAAGGTCTCTGCACTTCTTGTCGGCGGACAGCACCCGATTCATATCGGTAAGTGTGTTGCCGTTGATCACAGGCATCAGTCCAAGATTTCGGACTTTACCGATGTCCTCGATCAGCTTTTCGCTCAGTTTGGAGATGTAATTGCCAAACTGGAAGCACTTCTGGATATCACCCTTGATTATCCGGTAAATGCAATGACAAGAGTCTGCAAGAAACTGAGTTTGCCGAAAAAGGCTGCAGTCGAAGCAATCTCGATGTTTGAGATGGCATACGGCGGTGGACCGGCAACGGCACACGACGTCTTCCTTGCACTGCAGGAGATCCCGTTTATCCTCAAAACACAGAACACGCCCGAGAGCAAGATGCTGGAGGTTGAGGAAAATATGGCAAGAGCCCTTACACTCAAATGGTCAGACTTTGATCTCGCAAAGGCGGTGAGCTACTAATGGCATCACCGATTATTCTTTGCGATACCGCAGGCATGACCAACGAGCAATGGCTGGAAGCTCGTATGCACGGTCCTCACGGTAAGATTCCGTATACGGTCGGCGGCAGTGATGTTGCGGCAATATTCGGTGTTTCTCCCTGGACTACGCCTCTGGAGCTCTGGAACATTAAGAAAGGGCGCATGAAGCCACCTAAGAAGGCAAATGCAAATCAGCTGGAGATGGGACATCTGCTTGAACCGATTGCGGCTCATTGGTACGCCAAGAAGACCGGCAATATCGTTACAGTGGATACGAACCTCTATCAGCACGCAGACCATCCGTATGCTTTGGCAAACTTCGATCGCCGTTTTACACGTGTGAGCGATGGTGTTCCCGGCATCTTGGAATGCAAGAGTTGTACCTTCCACAAATCAGACGAGTGGGCCGATGGTGCCATTCCTCTGTACTATGAGTTGCAGCTTAGATTCTATCTGGCTGTAGCTGACGTTGAAATCGGTGCTTTCTCTGCCATCTGGGGTAACAACCCGGATAACGACCTGGCAATGCCGGATATCGTTAGAGACAGAGCTAAGGAAGATATGATCTTTGAACGACTGGATGAATGGATCTGGAGCTTGGAGAACGACAAACCGCCTACAATGGCCGGAGTTGCCCCTAAACTGGCTTTGGAATCTCTCGCCCGAATTATGGGTCCCAGCACCAAAGGACTTCCCAGTATCGAATTCTCGCCAAAATACGAGCCTTCTCTGCGCAGGATTGCTTTGCTTCAGGGCAAAATTGCAGACTGTAACGCAGAAATCAGAACCTATGAAAAGGAGATTGAGGCACATAGCGTGCGAATTGCCGAAGTGATGAAGAACCACGAGCATGGCGTCCTTGAGACGACCACCGATAAGCTTCTCATCGACTTCGTAACACGAACAAGTAAACGTCCGGACTCAAAAGCGCTTAAGGAAAAGTATCCTACGGTATACGATGATGTCCTGAGCACTTCTCACAGCCGGAAGGTCAAGGTATCGGTTCAGCCGATATAGAAAGGAGCAGAAAATGGAGAACATTTATCACGATTATTGGCAACAGGAATTGATGTATCAGTTCCTTGTAGAAGACAAATGCAAGAAGAAAGCATATGTATGCTCACCGTACAGCGCAGAAAACAATGAAGGAATGCTTCAAAATATGCGCACAGCGAGAGCGTATATGTTCTATGCGTTGAAGAAGATGGGTATGTGTGCAAGAGCGCCCCATGCGTTTCTGCCGATGCTTCTGTGTGACAACGTACCGAGTGAGCGAGCAATCGCATTGAAGTTCGGTATTGAGTTGCTTGAAAGAAGCGACGTGCTACTTGTATGCGGCAACCGTATCAGCAATGGGATGAAGAGTGAAATCGCAAATGCTGCGATGCTCAGAATGCCTATCATCGTATTTGACGATATGCTTTATCTGGAAGCGCAGAAACTCGTTACCCAGAAGAATGGAGATAAGAAAACCGTGAAGCTGGAGAGTAACCACGTTCCGATGTCTTTGTCCAACCCAATATCATATATGGAACAGGCGGCGATGTTCAAATGATGCGCCAATGCCGATTCAAAACAAACTCTTGAAACACAGTTTAACTGTTGTATTCAGGAGTTTTTTTGTTTCCAAATCTTTCAGAGAAAGGAGCAAATACATTGTTATGTCAGTTTGAAAGACTAATCTATCCTCAGAGCGTCTCAGCGATTGACGCCGGCAGCTTTATGATTGCCGTGTATCGACCGTGCGAGAAGATAAAAGACTCTGCAGGAGACCTTGTGACGCAGGTTAAAGCGGTTGGCTACGGCCTTCCGATAGCTGACAAACAGCGTTACGAATTACAGGGACATTGGTCCAAAAATCCGAAGCACGGAGTTCAGTTTGAGGTTGAAACCTACGATGAGGTAATTACACCGACACGAGAAGGTATTATTGCCTACCTGTCTTCAGGTCAAATCAAAGGTATCGGTCCCAAGATGGCTGAAAAAATCTTCGATGCGTTCGGTCTTACAGCGCTTGAGGTTCTGGATAAGGAACCGGAACGACTGCTTACTATTTCCGGAATCAGCTCTAACAAGCTGAAGAAGATCTGCGACTCCTACATGGCAAACCGAGGTGCCCGTGACGTGGTGGCGTTTCTGTCACCACACGGTATCACACCGAACCGAGCCGTGAAGCTTTATAAGGAGTACGGTGAGAAGACGATGGAGATCGTGAAGAACCATCCGTATCAGTTGTGCGAGATTGCCGGCATTGGTTTTAGGACCGCCGACAAAATTGCAATGAGTATGGGATTCGACCTGCTCTCAACTGAACGCGTGGACGAAGGAATCCTCTACACCCTCGCCGATGCGGAAGGCAAAGGTAATCTTTGCATGGAAAAGCACGCATTCGTCAAGGCTTGCCTGAAAATACTCGACACGCCGCAGCTCACTGAGGATATGGTGGCAAATCGTGCTGCCAGACTCATTTATAGCGGAAAACTTGTTTCTTACCAAGGGAATGTTTATCGCAGTAAAACAGCCTATGCCGAAAGCAACCTGGCTGAACTGCTATCCCGGCAGATGCGCAGTGCCAGGAGCCATTCATATGGTGATTTGGAAGCTGACTTGGATGCTGAAGAGCTTCGCTTGAAGCTAAAACTCGCACCTGAGCAGCGTGAGGCTGTGAAGATGGCGTTGACACAGGGTTTATCAGTCATTACCGGCGGACCCGGAACCGGAAAGAGCATGATTCTTCGTGCCATTCTTGATATCTACCGTCGTTACAATCCACGCAAAGAGATCTGTTTGTGTGCTCCTACCGGGCGTGCTGCTCGAAGGATGGAGCAATCAACGGGTCTGGAAGCATCCACGATACACAAAGCGTTGGGGCTTATGGCGGGAGAAGACGGAGATTACGGAGAGCCGGCTGCACTGGAAGCCGATATCATCCTTGTGGATGAGGTGTCAATGATGGATATCCATCTTGCCGGAAGACTTCTCGAAGCGGTAAAAGCAAATGCACAAATTGTTCTGATTGGTGACTCGGACCAGCTTCCGTCTGTCGGTCCCGGTGCGGTGCTCAGCGAGATGATCGCCAGCGCACGTATCCCGGTTGTCAGACTGGACAGAGTGTTCCGTCAAACCGATGGCAGCCGCATTGCAGTGAATGCGAAGCTGATCAGACATGGCAATCTCAGTCTGGAGTACGGAACTGACTTCCGTTTTGTAGACTCAGCCAATATGTCAGACTCAGCTAATCGTATTGCAGAGCTGTATATGCAAGAGGTTGCTAAACACGGAGTTGATAACGTGGCACTCTTAAGTCCATACCGTCAGAAAACAGAGACCGGTGTAAACGCTCTCAACGAACTGCTTCGAGAGATGGTCAATCCCCCTGAGGCAGGCAAACAGGAAGTAACCTGCGGTAAGAGAAAGTTCAGAACCGGCGACAAGGTCATGCAAATCAAAAACTTCGAGGACGTCAACAACGGAGATATCGGATATATCCGCAGCATCTTCAAATTTGGAGACGAAGCTACGGTCGTTATCGATTTCGGTGACGGTCGCACCAAGGAGTACGATTCCAGTGAGCTCGATATGATCGACCTGGGATATGCATCGACCATTCACAAATCACAGGGCTCAGAATACAAGTCCGTGATTATCAATCTGCAGTGCGCTCATCACATTATGCTGACGAGGCCCCTTGTCTACACGGCAATCACCCGTGGCAAGGAAAGGGTCATTATCGTCGGTGAACGTAGAGCATTATGCATTGCAATAAAGAAAACAGATACCGAAAAACGAGGCACCTGCTTGGCACATCGCCTGCAGGAGCTCGCATAACCGAAAGGAGAATAATTATGGGTAACAACAGAATCTATTTGACAGACTGGAGTATTGATGGAGACCGCGTCAAACTGGTATACAGCGATGAGGACATTGTATATGTAAAGAAGGTCGATTTCGACCGTGCATTCGGTGCGATTGTCAGCGCTGAGAAACACGAAATCGTTCGTGATTTCGCCATTAAGGACGGAGAGGAGTAATCATCATGGCAACTATCTTAGATAACTACAGGAATCTGCAAAACAACTACCGTTCCCAGATTGCATCGGGCAGTCTTCCTCTTGAGGACAACCTGAAGATGCAGGAAGTAAGCTATCGCATTTGCGTACTGGAGACCTTTGAGGCTTTCAGCAAGTCGGCGCCGATTACCACCGATCCCAAGGTGATGGGATACCATTACCAATTGGTTGATGGCTATGTTAAGTTTGTGTTGACCGAGAGAAAGTTTGGTCCGAGAACCGATGCGGAAGGTATGAAGAAACGCGAGACTGCTGCAATGTCCTTTGAAAAGGTTGTTCAGGATGGCAGAAAACGCTTTTCCAGCTTCAAACCCACTTCCCAGGATCAGTATAAGTCTACGATCGGGAACTATATCTTGACACTGCTTCCTGTATGGATGCAGTATCGCAACACATACATCAATGTATAAGGAGGGCTATGAAATGAGTCAAAACAACTCGAATGATAAGCAGACCATGATGGCTGTTATCGAAAACATTAACAAGGTGGACGGTTTCGATCCGGCACCGTTTGCGGTGGACTTTACCGATTTGAACAGCCAGGAGACGCGTAAGCGCCTCCCGGTTATGATTCAGATGGCGTGGTTCCGCCTGAAATATCCGGAAGGTAAGATTGCTGTAAACGTCAAGGCAGAAAACAACTGCTTTGTGGCATCTGCAAGGATTTATCCGAAGTATGATGCTCCTGCAGAACATTATCTCGCCGAAGCAACTGCTTCTCGTGGCGTTTGTGAGGATAAACCGTCTGTGTCTCCTCGCGAATGGGCGCAGACAGCGGCGGTTGGTATTGCACTCCGCAATGCCGGCTTCGGTCTTCAGTTTGCTATGGCAGGTGAAGACTTTGAACCGGTTGCACCGGATGAACTCGGTATGATGGGAACAACTCAGACTGAGTCTGGCGCGGTCGTGACAAACAAAGAGGCAGCAACTACCGAAGAAGAGTACACCGTAATCGAAGAACCGAAGAAAGAGCTTACCTATGAAGAGCGTCTCAATAACGCTATGATGGTACCTTGCCCGATTAGCAAGTATAACGGCAAAACGCTCGGTGAGGTTCTGAGAGAAGACCCTAAGGCACTCAAATGGGTTGCCGAAAAATTTACCGGATCCGAAGAGATCAAGGCTGCAGCTCAGCTGATTTGTGAATATGCCTTACAGCAAGCCAGCGCGTGAGTAATCACCATATATTTGGGGATGACACTTAAGTCATCCCCGGAAAGGAGGCTGTATGGAGATATTTCACATGTGGGATGTAATTCCACTACTCGGCATAGAGATGCCACCATCGGGCAGAAGCTCATACAATGTGCAATGCCCATGCTGCGATGATAGTCCTCGCAAGAAGCACCTCAACATCAATCTCAAAAAGGATGTTTTCAGATGCCCGCGATGTGGAATATCCGGGGGTATATTTGATTTGTACACCCTCTACACTGGCGTATCGCGAGATAAAGCCCGAAAAGCGATTATAGAACAGCTCGGTGTACCTGAGGATATCAAGCCACGAAAAAAGACCGTGGTGAAGCCTGAGGTCAAACCCGAGTGTCCGCTTACTGACATTGATTCGCGGCACGCTACTTACAGCGCATTGCTCTCTAAGCTGTCCCTTGCTGCAGATCACAGAGAAAACCTGCTATCACGTGGACTTACCGAGGCTGATATCGAACGACTGGGTTATAAAACAACCCCGGTTATCGGTATGAGTGCCTTGGCGAAACAACTTCGCTCTGAAGGCCACTACCTTGCAGGTGTGCCGGGATTTTATCGGGATACAAGCGGATCTTGGTGTTTCATACACGAGAAGCGCGGTATTCTGATACCGGTTCGTGACCACCTTGGCAGAATACAGGGCCTACAGGTCCGACGCGACAATGTCACAAAGAGAAAGTTTCGCTGGATATCCAGTACAGATCAGGAAGACGGGTGCCGTGCAGAGGGATGGACGCATCTTGTTGGCCCTGTCAGACCGACTTTGGTGCTGACTGAAGGGCCAATGAAGGCGGACGTCATCAACGCACTTACCGGTATGACCGTTCTTGCTGTTCCCGGTGTAAACACTCTTACCCAGTTGGAGCTTATGTTAAATGAGCTTCGTTGTGAAGGCTTGGTAGAGATCAAAACTGCCTTTGATATGGATTTTGCAGTTAATCATCATGTGCAGAATGGATATAACAGTCTGCTTGCACTGTTGGGTAACATGGGATTTCGATATGGAACCTATTTGTGGGATCCAAACTACAAAGGACTTGACGACTATATTTGGGAGTGCTGCTTCCAAAGAAAGCGTCCACAGTAGCAGTAAAGGAACTGGGCGGGGCAAATTTTGCTTCGCCCTTTTTCTGTGCGCTTTTTTACGATTTATGAGTATTCTTGTTGTAAATACGCATAATGAATCGTGTAATGAAGATGTACAAATAAAAAACCTGGAGGTATTCTAAGATGTTAATCGCAATTGACCATGGCAATTTTGCCATCAAAACCGTAAATCATTCCTTCGTTGCCGGACTTGCCGAGCATACAGTAAAACCACCCCTAACTGACGAGGTGTTAGAGTATAACGGTAAGTTTTGGACGCTCAGCGGTAAGCGTCTGAACTATATGAAGGACAAAACCAACGATGAGAGGTATTTCATTCTTACCCTCATTGCAATCGCAAAGGAGTTGGAATCTGCAGGAAGAAACACTCCGTTCGAGCAGATTCAATTGGCGGCAGGTCTTCCGCCTGAGCACTATGGTGTGCTTAAGAATAAGTTTTCTAACTACTTCAAAAAAGATGGCCCGATCAATTTCATATATAAAGAAAAGCCGTTTAGTATTATAATTGATAAGGTTATGGTTTTTCCGCAGGCATATGCAGCGGTTGTTCCGCAGAGCAGCTTGATCGTAAACACCCCGCGTATCTTCATTGTGGATATCGGTGGATATACCACAGATGTTCTTCTGCTCAAGAATGGAAAGCTGGATTTTCAGTTCTGCAGAAGCTTGGAATCCGGTGTTATTACTATGAATAATGAAATCATCCGCAAGGTCAATTCCTACCACGATATGCTGCTTGAGGATGAACACATCAGCGATGTGCTCTGCGGCAAGGATATTTTCTTACCTGAGGATGTCGTGGAAACTATCAAAGGCGCAACCAAACAGCACGCAAGCAATATTTTGAATCAGCTTCGTGAACTTCAGGTTGACCTGAGATCCAACCCGGCAATCTTTGTCGGCGGTGGTAGCATTTTGCTCCGTCCGTTCCTTGAGAATTCGCCTATGGTTATGAGAGGCAGTTTTGTGGACTCTCCAAATGCCAACGCCGTAGGATATGAAATGCTCGGCAGAACGCAGATGCTCCGCCCTAACGCATAAGGGTGGAGGGATGCAAGGTGAAGAAAGACGGCAAATATAGATTTACACTGCAGTTCGGCTCGGAATCCGATGAAGAGTACAGAGCCGGTGAATTATTAGAACGCCTGGGCAATAAGAAAAGTGCAGTCATTGTTGCAGCGTTAAATGAGTATCTCGCCTCTCATCCTGAACTTCAGTCCCCATATTGTAAAATAGAAGTAAAGGTTGGTTCCAACTTCAATCAAGAGAAGGTGGAACAAATCATACGGACTATAGTTGAAGAGAAGATGGCTATGCTCCAGTTATCGGGTACTGCCACCCCGAGAGCTGAGCAAGTTCCGGAGGCACTCGAACAAGATGTAGCAACAATGCTGGATAATCTCGATTTGTTTGGGTGAAATACAGATGAGTCTGCTATCACCAATAGTAGGCTCATTTGCTTTGTAAAGGAAGTTTTTATTCATTTTTATTTCCGACCTGCACAATTCGTGATAGCACTTGCACATATGCTTTCTTCAGTTTTACCTATAGTTTCGTTAAAATATTAGTATAAGGAGAAGATGAGACGGTGGATTACAAAACTTTAGGTAAAAATGTAAAGAAATATCGCCTGTTGCGAGAAATGCGTCAAGAGGATCTTGCTGCAATCTGCGACTGCAGCGTCAGCCATATAGGACACATTGAAGGCGGTCACGGAAAAGCAAGTTTGGAAATGGTGGTTCACATTGCAAATAAATTGGGTGTGACAGTGGACCAGCTTCTGTGTGACTATTATGATGATCCGACTGCCGTTTACTTACGTGAAATTGCGATGAGAATAGACGGATATGAAGTTTCTCAGCGCATTCTCGTTTGTGAAAGTTTGGAGAATTATCTAAATACCCTTGAGCGTTTTGCTAAGAAATAACACAGGAGATACCTATGAAGCGGAGAAACAACTAACAAGAAAGCAAAAGCTAATAGAATAAAAATGAAAATGACCGGCATTTGTCCGCCGGTTCTATATGCACGCCAGTATAAGCGGCCTTACCATATTCATTTATGGTTGGGTCGCTTTTTGTTTGTTTTGCAGAAAGGAGGTGATTCCCATGTTCTGATTGCTGTGGACCCATCTGTACGAACACAGAATATAATTTCACGGCATGCCACTGTGGCATGTTGTAAATATAAAAGTTTTGCTCGGTGGTATGCCCCGAAGGAGGCATATGTTTGGACTACCGACAAAACGCTGATCGAGATGAGCTCCGTGCGAGATTTACCGCATGGCTCGACACGTTAATACGACGTGCAAAGCTCAATTATCTTCGCAAGACGGAGATCCCGGTTGATATTGTATCCTTGGAAGAACTGTTTGAGGAGAATGTCCCCGTTTCGGAGGATGAGTGGATGCGACAGCTTCTCTATCAAGATGATGATTTCAACTTTGAAGAAGAACGTCTTGCAACAGCATACGCGGAATTGCCGTTGATGAGGCAACAAATCCTTAAGTTTCTTTATGTAGACGAGCTGACCGTGGGCGAAATTGCAAAAAGATTGAACTGCTCGGCTCAGTACGTGTCAGACCAAAAACAAAAGGGACTGAAGCATCTCCGCAAAAAGATGTCTGAAGGTGGTGATGAGAATGGATAGAGACATATTCCGAATCACCTTACAGGGCGCTGTGGCAGGCAATCATGACGATTTTGAGAAGATTGTAGATTTATATGCACCGCTTATCGAGCATCATTGCTATATAAACGGTCAGTACGATGAAGATCTACACCAGTACATACTCATGCGAATTGCCCTAAAAATAAGCAAATTTAATATCTGAGAAAGAGGCTCCGGAGCAATCCGGAGTCTTTTTTTGAAAAAATTTTGCCGGAGCGACTATATTTGCGATTTTTCAGGTGTTTTTACATTATGAAAGCATCCCTATGTCTTTTATGTACCTTGAAAACCGAATAGTCCAGAACCGGTACTTTCCATTTTCGCTGAGCGCCTATCCGTCTGCCTGGCAAGCAGAACCAAGAGTAATAATATGCGGGTGGCTCCTGCATTTCGCCAAGACGCGAATTTGGGACAATGATACTTCCGTAATTCGCGGTCCGGCCACAATGAAGGCGGGAAGGTGAAACTCCTATGGACCTGTTCGCTGCAGGCGCCGGGTGGACGTTAAAATCAAATGCTCGTTGAATAGACGAGCACCTTAATGGCAATAATTTCTATATAAAAGAAAGGAGTATCCAATGTATAGTTACGATAAGAATGATGTCGCTACGCTTAAGAGTGTGGATATAAGAAGCGTTGATAAAAGTAGCTTAGTTGATCTGAACTCCGTTCACATAGACGAATCAAAACCGGTGCAGGAACGAGTTCTGAGCTTTTTACAACAGATTCAGAACCCCTATTGTTTTCGCATCGGTGATGTGGCCGTAAAAGTAAATTATAAGTCAGACGGACCATCATTCCAGCAGAATTTCGAGGATCTTCTGCGAACAATGTAAACGGTAAGTTATGGAAATGTCCGAAAAGTATAGATTTTTTCAAAGTTTTATGCTATACTTACTCACGGACTAAAAAATCATACTCACCTTTGGAATGTTTGTCGGCCGTACTGACAATCCATCCAAAGGAGTGAGCTTATGGAAACTACAAATCTTATTCAGTATAATGCTGCTGCTTATGTGCGTCTGTCCAAGGAGGACTTAACCAGTATTAGCGGCGCAAGAACTGAGAGCAACAGTATTTCCAATCAAAAACAGCTGATTCTGGACTTCGTTAAAGACAAAGCTGACATAACAATAGTGTCGATAAGAGAAGACGATGGATATACAGGGACAGATTATGACCGTCCTGATTTCCAGCGCATGATGGATGACATCCGCGCTGGGATCGTGAATTGCGTCATTGTAAAGGATCTGTCTCGTTTTGGCAGAGAGTACATCAATGCCGGAAAGTATATCGATCGCCTTTTTCCGTATTATGGGGTTCGTTTGATTTCTATAAACGACGGAATCGACACCATCACCAGAAGCAGCTCTGATGATTTTAACATCATGGTGAAGAACCTGATGAATGACAACTACTGCCGAGATATTTCTATCAAAATCCGCAGTCAGTTGCAAGTAAAGCGTAAAAACGGCGAGTTTATCGGTGCTTTTGCGCCATACGGTTATGAGAAATCCGAAGAGGATAAAAACAAACTTGTTATTGATGTTTATGCCGCAGAAGTCGTGCGGGATATATTCCGTTGGAAACTGGAAGGTCTCAACCCGGACACCATAGCTCGAAAACTGAACGAGCAAGGTGTTTTGTCACCGATGGAATATAAGAAAAGCCGAGGATTATCCTATAAAACCTCTTTTAAGACCAAGAGTAAGGCACAGTGGGTGCCTATGGCGGTACGACGCATCTTAACAAACCCAGTCTATGTAGGAACTCTTGTGCAAGGGATCCGAACAAGGCCCAATTACAAAATAAAAACAGTAATCGTTAATGAAGAAGAAAAATGGGCGATTTTTGAAAATGCCCACGAAGCAATCATCAAGCCAAGAATATTTCTGCTTGTACAACGGCTTCTTGAATTGGATACCCGAACTTCACCGAATGAAGAAGGGGTATTTCCGTTGGCAGGTTTGCTATACTGTAGCGACTGCAAAGGTCCTATGATACGGAAAACACAGACTGCAAGCGGAAAGAAATTCTATTATTATGTTTGTGGTCATCACAAGAAAACCGGCAAGTGTTCAACACACCGTATCTCTAAAAATCAGTTGGAAGATACCGTGCTGAAACTTCTGCAGGAGCATATCCGTTTACTAATGGAACTGGATACATGCCTGCAGACTATTAGAAGTGCCCCTATGCGCCGCCTTAGTATAAGGAAGGCCGAGGAACGGTTACTTGCGGTTGATGCAGAAATTGACCGATATCGTAGGCTGAAAATGTCGGCATATGAGGATATGAAGGATGGCATTCTTTCAAAAGACGATTATCTTGATATTAAAGAGCAGTACGAAACTCGAATTGCTGATGCACAATTAGCCGAAGAACAGGTGCGTCGCGAAATCAATCTGTACCTTGAAAACGGGAATGCTCCACAGCAGTGGATCCAAGATTTCCTTGAATACCGCAACATCCAAAGCTTAACACGAAGTGTGGCAGTGGAATGCATTGAGAGTATTGTTATCTATGAAGATAAGCGAATCGAATTGACGTTTACTCATATGCAAGATTATCAAGCACTCGTTTCACAAGTACAGGATTATTATCTTGAACAGAAAGGAGCGAGTTAAATGGCACGAAAAAGCCGAAAAACCACTGTTGCAGAACCAGCGGTGATAAAGCCGGTCGATAAGGTCTACCGCGCAGGATTATATGCACGAATTTCTGTAGAAACAGAAAGGAAGCGTGAGGCCGACACGATTGGTAATCAGCTTCAATTGCTGAAGGATTATGTTTCTGAGCATTCGGACCTTACCGTGTTCGACATTTACAGTGATGATGATATATCCGGTACCGATTTTATCCGACCGGAATTTTCACGAATGATGAATGATCTACGTGACGGAAAGCTTGATTGTATAATCGTCAAGGACCTTTCTCGTTTGGGAAGAAACTATCTTGAGTCTGGCGAATATATCGAAATGGTATTTCCGTTTTTTAGGTGTAGGTTTATTTCGGTTACAGACCGTTTCGATACCAAGTACCAACAAGCGGATATCTCTGTACAGTTGAAGAATATGGCTAATGAGATGTATGCGAAAGATATCTCAAGGAAGATTTGTTCCACTATGCGTACTATTCAGGACCAAGGCAAATTTGCCGGCAGCCGTGCACCATATGGTTATCGACTGGATCCCGCAGACAAGCATCATCTTATTATTGATGAAGAGACTGCACCAATTGTAAAACAGCTCTTTGAATTGCTTGCAGAAGGTAATACGGTTCATTATGTTGCGACTACGATGAACGCAAGAGGTATCCTATCTCCGGGGCGCTTATTGTACGAAAGAGGAATTGCCACTACCGATCACTTTAAGAATTCTAAGTGGTATATGCAAACTGTACGGCGTATTCTTCAGGATGAAATATATCTCGGGTGGATGGTATCTGGTAAGTTCCGTTCCACATACCACTCTACTGGTAAAAAAGGATCTCAACCGGTGCCGCGTGAAGAATGGATTGTTACTAAAGGCACACATGAGCCTATTGTTACTGAAGAGCTTTTTAACAAGGTTCAGGAATACTTCGTGCGCATGAAGGAAGAACACGGTCAAACCGCTGTCTATAACTCTAAAAGCAAAAAAGCCAGCATTTTTAAGGGGCATCTTCGCTGTGGCGAGTGCGGACAGGCTATGTTCCTTAGAAACAAACACAGTCATGGCAAAGTAACTGCTTGGTATTATTGTGCTTTGCACGAAAATTACAATTCTTCATATTGCGTAAAAAAAGCGGTTAAGAAGCAGGATGTCGAAGATATTGCTTTGAAACTGATCCGCACGCAAATAAAGCTGTTTACCGATGCCAGAGAAATGATTATTGCTCTAAATAAAAAGGAAAGCAGTAAAACAAAACATCGTATTTACAGCGATCAAATCCGTAACGTAAAGAAACAAATTGAGAAGTATATGAGTCTGAAGGCGTCTTTATATGAGGATTTTGCAAATGGTGTGCTCAGCCAAAGTGATTATATCAGTATGGGACAAGAATATGCCCAGAAAGCTGATGAACTCCGAATCTTTCTTGCCGAACTGGAAAAGGAAGCACAAAAATATAGTCAAACGTATGCTATGAACGGTTCGTGGGCGCAAATCATCGAGCAATACCAAAATGCTGAAACTCTTACAGAGGAAATGATTGATGCGTTCATAGATGAGATGATTCTGTATAACAATGGACATGTTGAGGTCAAATTCAGATTTAAGGATGAGCTGGATGAGGTAATACATCTTGCTGCAATCCGCCAGAGGGAGGTTGAACGGTATGCTATGTAAAAAGAAGCTGGCGTTCTATATTCGTCTGTCCTTGGAGGACTTTGATCTGAAGACGTCGGATAAAACCGAAAGTAACAGTGTCTCGAACCAGAGAAAACTCTTGCAGGATTACTACGATTCGCATCCAGAACTGAAGGAATATGAAATCATTGAATTCTGTGATGATGGTTATACCGGAACCAATTTTGACCGTCCCAGATTTATGGCAATGATGGAGTTAGCACGCCAAAAGGAGATCCATGCCATTATTGTAAAAGACTTATCTCGTTTCGGTCGTGACTATCTTGAGGTGGGCGCCTATTTAGAGTTGATTCTGCCCTTGTTTGGCACACGATTCATATCTGTGAATGATAACTTCGACAGTAACAACTATGTCGGCACTACCGGCGGTCTTGAATTGGCCTTGCGTAATCTGATCAATGGGTTGTATAGCAAGGATTTGTCTGTAAAAATCAAAAGTGCAAATAAAACTCGAAGCCGTCGCGGTGAATACTGGGGAGGAACTGCATTCTATGGATACCGATTGGATCCCAAGAATAAGCATAAAATCATCGTTGACACAGATGTGGCCAGTGTTATAGTTCGTATCTTTGATGAATGTATCGAGGGTAAAAGCTCATCGCAAACAGCCAAAGGGCTAAATGATGAAGGTATACCTTCACCGGCTGCATACAAGCGGATAACCGGGGATTTCTATAATGGACGTGTTGCTGATGAAGTTCCGATTTGGACAGCATCAACAGTTCTTAGAATCTTGAAGGATGAACGCTATACTGGAAAAATGGTTTCTAATAAAAGAGAAACCGTTGGTGTAAGTACAGGAAAGATGCGTCCATTGCCAAAAGAAGAATGGATTATCGTAGATGGTACACACGAAGCAATAATTCCGCAGGCCAAGTTTGACGAAGCAGCTACCTCCAGAGTCGGAAGAGTAAAAACTATCAATAAGAATACTGCCGGAAACAGAGCTGACAATCTGTTCGTTTGCGGACACTGCGGACGGAAACTTCAGAAATCATATGGGATCATTACGCATCTGTTTTGTATGAAAGCAGGTGTGTCCTCTGAGAGCCTCTGTGCTTCGATACACGAACCGATTGAAGATCTGAAGGCCAAAGTCCTTTTGGTATCAAAAACGCTTGCCAAAATGCTTATGGAGAAATCTGTACAGGTTAAAGCTACGACTAATCAAGAGATACCAAGAACAGAAAAAAAGATTGTAGAAGCCAAAAGGTCTCTGCAAAGACTACAAAATGGCAAGCTTGATCTGTATGAAGAATACAGGCAAGGAAAAATTACAAGAGAGAAATTCATATCTATTCAAGAAAGCAGACAAGCGGAAATGGATTCGCTGCAAGATGAACTGGCAAAACTTGAACAGTATCTTGCTAAAATAAAATCCGGACGAGAAAAAATAGATGAACTGGCAGCTGATGCAAAAGACATTTGGGCGTTGTCAGAGTACCGCCCGGAAGTGATCCGCAAAATCGTTGAAAGGGTTCGTGTCTATGAGAACGGACGGATTGAGATTGACTTGCTTAATAATGATGACTTTATAACTGAGATATTGGAGTCGGCAGTCAAAATGGCAGGATGAATTTGGGAGTTGCCTTAAAAAGTGAAAATTCGACTGATTTCGGTCTAAATCATAAAAAAATTCGAAATTTTTGCAAAAAATTAATGGGTCCTACTTGACCACAAGCAGAGGGACTCATTCTCGGTACGGGCGCAAAGATGTTCATCATTGCAGGACCTGTCATAGTCTACGGCATAACGGCGGCATTTGTCTACGGCATAATTCTGTTCGTTATAAGTCTTTTCGGAGGTTGATATGGCTAAACTGATTTCAGAGGGTACAATAGAGCTTGACCGTGGTGTGTCGGTTTATTCCTGCGCCGCCGCAGTCGGAAAAATGGAGAGCGACGGACCTCTCGGCAACTGCTTTGACTATGCCGCAGAGGGAGCAGAACTTGGACTTACCACTTGGGAAAAAGCCGAAAGCACCTTTCAGCAATATGCCTTTGATATTGCCCTTAGAAAAGGCAAGCTCATAAAAGAAGATATTTCGTTCATTTTTGCAGGCGATCTGCTTAACCAATGCACAGGCTCGGCATACGGCCTGCGTGACACCGATATATCGTTCATCGGACTTTACGGTGCCTGCTCGACAATGGCTGAAAGTCTTGCTATGGCTTCGCTTTTTGCGGATATGAGGCTCGGAGAATATTTCGCCGCCGTTACCTCGTCACACTTCTGCTCTGCCGAAAGGCAGTTCAGATTTCCCATAAACTACGGCGGCGTTCGTCCCCCTACTGCTCAGTGGACAGCTACCGGTGCAGGCTGTTGTATAACCTCGGTAGCTGAAAAACCGCCTTATGTAAAGAGTGTCACGATAGGCAAGATAACCGACATGGGCATAAAGGATGCAAACAATATGGGTGCGGCTATGGCAGGTGCGGCATACGATACGATAAACCGACACCTACTCGCCACCGGAACATCTCCTGCCGATTATGACGTAATCTACACGGGAGATCTCGGACAGGTCGGCTCGGAGCTTATGTGCGAGCTTTTCCACCGTGACGGAACAGAAATCAGCCATAAGCACAAGGACTGCGGTCTTATGCTGTACGACCGTGAAAAGCAGGACGTACACGCAGGCGGCTCAGGATGCGGCTGCAGTGCCTCGGTACTGTGCGGACATATCCTGCCGCAGATAGCTGAGGGAAAGCTCCACAGAGTGCTGTTTGCCGCTACCGGTGCGCTTATGTCAACAACTAAAGTACAGCAGGGCGAAAGCATCCCCGGCATATCCCACCTTGTAGAAATTTCAGACGCTTTATAACAGGAGAAAATTTATGCAGTATTTATGGGCATTTTTAGTCGGCGGTGCGCTTTGCGCTATAGGTCAGTTACTTATCGACCTTACGAAGCTCACCCCCGCAAGAATACTTGTAGCCTACGTTGTTTCGGGCGTGATTCTCGGAGCGGTAGGTCTTTATCAGCCGCTTGTCGATTTTGCAGGCGCAGGTGCGTCCGTACCTCTCACAGGCTTTGGCAATCTGCTTGCAAAGGGTATGAAAAAAGCTGTGGAAGATGACGGTTTACTCGGAATCTTCACGGGCGGATTTACCGCCTGCTCGGCAGGAGTTACCGCCGCTATGATTTTCGCTCTTGCGGTATCACTGATTTTCAACAGAACAGACAGAACAAGACAGGAATAAATCAAAACCACGCGTTGAACGCGTGGTATGCACTTGCCCTTCAAGGGCATAATA
>ERZ1027052.45-NODE-45-length-34456-cov-8.398622_pt1 | contig 34456 bp, 33 predicted proteins | sample MGYA00519428_ERZ1027052 | MGnify/ENA primary metagenome ERZ1027052 (study PRJEB26926, sample SAMN06164572) | human gut metagenome | biome: ENVO:00009003; feature: ENVO:2100002; material: ENVO:00002003 | host: Homo sapiens | place: USA | collected 2012 ...
CTGACGCTGCCGACGATACTCCTTGTGTAGATCTCGGTGGTCGCCGTATCATTAAAAAAAAAAAAAAAAAAGGGGGGGGCCACCTCCCCCCGCCATAACTGCTTACCCAAATATAAAATCTTTGAGCGCTCCGTTGACGCCGCCGATCATTCCTACAAGCCAGACGGCCACCATTGGCAGACCGTAGGGGCTGAGCAGAAACGCCAGGACCAGCCAGGACATTCCCGGCCAGAATCCCGCAATGAAGAACAGCACCAGGGCCGCCAAGAAAATGATCCCTGAAAGGATCCCCATCACAGCGCCGGAAGCAAGTACAAAGAATTTACAGAAGCCATATAAAATTCCTGTGAGAAGTACAAAGGGAAATGCCAGTATTTTGAATATCAGACGCATACGTCCGGACCTCCTTTCACGATCAACGCCGCATATCTCGTTACTAAAATTCTATCGTGCCGGGCGATAAAAGGCAACGGTTTTTCCGTCCGTTCACGAAATGTTTGCAAGACCCCTGAGCAATTTATCCATATCATCCCACAGTTCATCCAGACGGGTGCGAAGGTCTTCCACATCCGCCGCATAGATACTTCCGGTCTCATTGGCCCGCCGGGTATACTGGTTCAGATTGTTGGAACAGATACGAAGGAGCCGGGTCATTTCCTGAATCTCGCCCATATCCAGGTGAATGATATAACCGTCCACGGCCATCTTCCGCAGATAGGCAGACAGGTTCCTGATCCCCAGCTCCGCCATACGCTCCCTGATCAATTCTGCCTCCTGCTCGGACATCACAAATTCTACACGGACGGATTTTTTATCACGCCCGGCCTTCATCGTATCTGCTCCTGTTTGTGAGAAGGAACGGATTGGGCCGGGACGGAAGCCTGTGCCTCTTTCAGCTTTCCCCGCAAAGTATCTTTTTTCAGCCGGGCAATGTATTCTTTCAGATCGCCCGGCACCGCATGATAGTCACGCTTAAAGCGTTCCCGTTTCAGGATCACTGCAAGCTCACGTTCACTTTCCGGCGCATATACCATAGAGCGGGGACTTCCGTGCTCCGGCATCAGTTCATTCATCAGCCTGCGACGGTTCTGATATGGCAGCGTGGAGACAAAGCCATCTTCAAAAGTGACGGTTACTTTTGCGATAGGACAGGTAAGCTGCTTGATATGTTCTACATGGCTGGCGTAGTCCAGCGGGTAAATCGTACCCAACACCTTGCCATCCTGAACACCATCCAGAGAAATGGCATAGGCCAGGATGGGATCCCTGGTCTGTTCATGGTAGAACTTCCATGTGTTATGCTCATAGGTGCCTTCCAAATAAATATCCCGCTCCCGCAGGGTATAGGTTCCAAAGGGGCGTGACATCCAAAGAAGATTTTTATCTTCCGGGGCAGCGGACAGGGCCAGCTTGGGGATCAGCTCTTTGTCCAGGTCGAAGTCACTTTTATAATGCTGCGTATGGATCTCCACGATCTGTCCCAAAGCGTCCAGTATATCCACGCCCTCAAATTTTACCGCCGCCATCAGCGTGTCCTTTCCGGCACGGACGACGTAATATGCCTTGCCTCATGCTCAGAGCGATCCGCTTTCAGGCGCTCCATCAAAGAAGGCTTTTCTTCAGGTAAGGTATGCGGAGCCAGTTCCTGTATCTCAGTATAGGTCTGTCCGTCTGTCAGATCCGGGCGTTCAGGCGGTTCATTGTTGACCCTGCCATCCAGCATATTGTAGTTTCCTGTCTGACCTTCCTCGTAAAGCTCTGCATTGCGTAGATAGTTTTCAGGTGCCTGAAAAGGCTGACCTGCAAACAGGATCTCCCTGCGTGGGGTAAACTGAGACAGCACCCCTGCTTGCAGTCTGGTAAAATCTTCGTACTGGCGCAAGGTCAGGCCGCGCTCCAGCATTTCCGCCTGGCTGTGAGCCCATCCCTCGCCATACAGGAAATAATACATATCCGGCTGGTCACAGACAAAGCACAGGGAGCCATCCTGATTGTCATAGAACACGGCCTGCATATCTTCATAGTGGCAGCGTTCTTCTTTTCCCAGATATACCCGGTTATCTGCACCCAGCATGGCGACCATGCCTGCATAGTTACTTTGTACCGCAGAGCGGAGCTTTACCAAAGGGTCCGTTTCCTGGGGGATCTGTCTGCCGGGGATCTCATTCAACTTTTCCGTGGTTTCATTTCTCGGCATTGCCTCCGCATGGCCGATTGCACCCAGATCCGGTTGTGCTGCCGCTTTGCGGATCGCACTGGATTCATGTTCTTTTTCACGGACATAATAATGCACATTGGCCGTTGTATGGCTGTTGGCCTCCTTTGCGTATTCCTCGGCATCTTTTCTGCTTTCAAATTCCAGAGGTTTTCCATCCTCCTTGCACCAGCTTTCTGCCCGGCCAAAGATAGAAGCGGCACTTCGGACCGCCCAGACACCGTAAAGTTTTTCTTTCTCCATCCGATTTCCTCCTTAACGTTCCTGTTGTTTTGCTGTTCTGTGACCCTTAGCAGGTTCCGCCGTTTTCGTATCGCGGATCTGCTGACGGACAGAGCTTTTATGTTCATGGGCGGAATCTGTGATATTGACATATTCGCCAATGATACACAGAGCCTCACCATAGCTGCCGGAAGCAAATACCCGTTCCGTCATTTCTTTTGCCGGGTCCTTCAGCCCATGCTCCCGCAGGGTGCGGCCTGCGATCCCAACCAGATTGAACACATTTCCGTCCTGGCCGATCAGGGCACAGCCCGGCTTTTCCTGTTCCACCGCAGGTTCTCCGATAAAACCGCCCAGACGGTTCGGCACAAAGTCCGACAGCCAGGTGCCACCGAAATTTGCATGGGTCTGTAAGCGCCACATGGCGAGCTTTCCGATATTCAGATCCACACCCTCAAAGGGGTAAAGCAGACAGGTCAGGTCCTCGTACTGAAATGTGCTGATGTTCTGGAACTTTGAACCATTCTGCAAAATACCAGCCTCGGTCAGCATATCATTGATCCCATCCAGCCATTCCTGCAGATCTCCGCCGCAGCCGATCAGGACCAGTCCTTCCTGATCCTCCATACGGCGAAGTTCTTCTGTGGTAATTGTGGTAATACTCATATAAAATCGCCTCCTATCGTTCCTGTTGATATTTGATTTTTGGTTTATCCGTTTTTATTTCCGGTATTCTCTGTAACTGTTCCCGGACTGATACTTTCTGCTCAGCAGCGATAATATCTGACAGAGGCCGCTCCCAGCGCTTTCCAAAGCCCCGGATCACGGTTTCGTCCTGAGCGCCATTTTCTCTAAACATTTCCAATGTACGGAAAGCCCGGTCAAACAACCATACGCACCGTTCATCCACGCTGGGCGCAAAATGGATCACACCTTTGGGATAATTGCTGCCGGTACCGATCCAGCCCCGAACAAAATCATCATAGCCCTTTGTGCTTCCTGCCCCGGCCAGCTCGTCAGCATGACTGGAAAGCAGCAGATTCTTCGGTTCATACTGATACCCCAAAACCAATATGCCGGTCTTCGGATTGTACATAAATCTTCGGTTCTGTATCTGCTGCATATCAATGGATTGCCGGGTGGTATCTACACACATGCTCTCTTTTTTGATTGCTATGTTCTCTATCTGCCTCCCTCCTGATTCTTTTCCTTTGTCCGCAACTTACCCCTGTTTCGGTGGGCCGGAGTATTCTTATATAGGCCCACTTAAAACCGCAGCGAAAAAGCCCTGCTATGCAAGCACTTTTGGAGCTAAATTGCGTACACATCACCATATTTTTTGCCGTTCCCGGCGCTTTCGTTCCCGCTCAGATTTTCGCCTTGCATAGATCCGGCAAGCATCCGAACAATATGCCTGGCTGGTGGTGGGAAGATATGCCTTCCCACACACCGGGCAGTTTTTTTGACGCATGGAAGTATCTTCGCCTGTAATGGCAGCTTCCAGCGCCGGATCCGTTGGCAGCAAGGCATCCCGGAAGTACCGGCACAGTGACCCGGTCCACCATTTGTTCAGCATATAGCAGGGGCAGTCCAGCGGAAGACATATCTTGTCCGTACTGTCATAGTTGGCGCAATGACCAACCAGGTGCCGGATCGCCGCACGTTCCGATCTTGTCAGTTCCCGCGAAACCGGGGCGCTCATTTGCGCCTGCCTTTCGCAGCCGGAAATTCCAGCTTGAAGTTCACATATTTTCCGCCTGTATCATCCAGAAGCACCACCGCATCATAGGTGCTGCCGGTCTTTTCACTGTACAGTCCGGACATAGAAACGCGGCCCTCTTTTAAAAGAGCAGCCGCAACAGATTTTGTGATGGTTTTCTTCTTGGAAGAAAAGAATTTATTATCTTTCCAGAGTGCAAAGGAACAGTCCCGATTGTCACAGAAAAAGCCCTTTTTGCCCTCATACACGGAAGCACCGCAGCGGGGGCAGGTGCCCACAGCTTCACGCTTTCCGTGCGCATCCGGGAACAGTGCCGCAAAGCGTTCCTCCGGGACAGAATGTTCTCTGACCAGTTCCCGGCACATTTCCATGATCCCATCCATAAAGGAATCTGCGGAAAGCTCGCCACGTTCCACCTGCTTCAGCATGGATTCCCATTCGGCGGTCAGGATCGGGGACTTGACTTTTTCCGGGAGGACAGCAATCAGATTGACACCTTTTTCCGTAGGGAGAAGCTGCTTTTTCTTACGCTGCACAAAACCGGCAGAAACCAGCTTTTCCAGTGTAGCCGCACGGGTAGCCGGGGTGCCCAGACCCTTACGCTCGGAATCCTCCGGCATATCCTCAGCCCCGGCAGTCTCTATTGCCGCCAGAAGACTGTCTTCGGTGAAATGCTTCGGTGGGGATGTCTTGCTTTCCCGAACACTGGCAGAGACCATTCCAAAAACCTGCCCCTTTTTCAGCACAGGCAGTGCGGTATCCTCATTGGATTCTTCCTCAGACTGTGTTTCTTTCATCTCTGCACGGTAAAGGCGTTCCACTTCTTTCCATCCGTTCAGGAGCACCGTTTTTCCCTTTGCCGTAAACGGATGGCCGTTACAGTCCAATATCACCGTCACTGATTCAAATTTATGTGCCTGCGCTGTTGCGGAAAGAAGCCTTGCCGCGATCAGGGTCAGTACATTTTTCTCCCCGGAAGGCAGTTCTGACAGGTCAGCTCCGGTGATCTCTGATGTAGGAATGATCGCATGGTGATCGGTGACTTTACTGTTATTGATCACACGGTCAAGATCCGGTTCTCCAGTGCAGCCTTTTCCAAAAGGCATATTATCGCGGAGCCAGCGGATCAGGGAAGCCGCGCTTGCCTGCATATCTTCCGTTAGGTATTGACTGTCTGTGCGGGGATAGGTCGCCAGTTTCTTTTCGTACAAGCTCTGCACATAGTCCAGAGTCTGCTGCGCGGTATAACCGTAAAAACGGTTGCATTCCCGCTGTAAAGTAGTCAGGTCATAGAGCTTGGGAGGTTGTACCGTCTTGACCTGCTTTTCTACGGACAGTACGGAGGCCGACTGTCCATCACAGACCCTGCAAATTGTTTCAGCCCCGGCCTTCTCTGCCAGTTTCTCATGGGAGGCGGTAAAACCTCCGCAGATGATCTCCGGCACATAGAAAGGTCTGGTCACAAATGCCTGAATATCTGCTTCACGCTGCACCAGAAGATTCAGCGTTGGGGACATCACGCGCCCTACATTCAAAGTGACACCATACAGCACCGAAAACAGCCGGGTGGCATTTATGCCGATCAGCCAGTCAGCACCGGCACGGCATACTGCGGCATTGTAAAGATTGTCATAGTCGCTGCCGGGGCGAAGGTTCTCAAAACCTTCACGGATTGCCGTGTCTTCCATACTGGAAATCCAGAGACGTTCCATAGGCTTTTTGCAACCGGCATATTTATAGACCAAACGAAAGATCAGCTCGCCTTCACGTCCGGCATCAGTTGCGCATACCACAGAATCCACACGCTTGTCCTTCATCAGCCTGCACAGAATGTCAAGCTGGTTTTTCTTATCCTTGGAAACCTCATATTTCCATACACCGGGCAGAATGGGAAGATCCCCATAGCGCCATTTGGCATACTGCTCACCGTATGCCTCCGGCTGGGCCAGTTCCAGAAGATGGCCCACACACCAACTCACAATGTAGCCGTTGCCCTCCAGATAGCCGTCCTTTTTCTCATTTGCACCCAATACCGCCGCCAAAGACATAGCGACAGAGGGCTTTTCTGCGATCACAAGTTTATGCTTCAAAATTCATTCCTCCGTTTCTTAAAGGCTGGGGTCACTCTTATGTGCCTGTTTTTCTTTGGGTAACACGTCTGACTGACAGATCTGCTCCTTGTGATCTGCAAGCAGACCCAGAACACTCTTTTCCTGTTTGTGTCCCAACTGCCCGGTTTCTCGGTCATAATACTGGACTTTATCCGAAAGACGTTCCTCAGGAGATACCTGCGTTCGGTTGATCTCCTTTACCAAGTCCGCCAATTCCTTTGCTTGCATGTTTCCATTGTCCGGCACGATCAGCACTTCATGGATCGAGGAAGGGAGCACAAAATAATTCGCACCGACCAGTTCTGCGATCTTTTCCGGCACACCGTCACGGGCCAGAACAGCAGCCCCATCTACCTTGTCAGGATTTGTCAGCACATACATAGGGGTAAAATCCAGCGGCAGCGGTGCTGTTTGGTCAAACATATTATCAGGCTTCGTAAAATCCATCATTTCTGCCATCAGATCTTCCATACTGTAAAAACACACCGGATTTCTTTCATTTTCTGCCTGTACCGCATCCCTATGAAGCTGTTCTTTGCAAATTCCCCAACTCTCCAGGAGATTGTTCGTAATAGCAGCCGCAGCAATGCCGTCCTCCGTCCGTTCTACCTGGATTCGATAAAACACCGCCAGATTACCGCAAGGCATATAGGGTTTGTCTTTCAGATAATCCCGGTTCGTCTCCGGGTCACACATCTTCATAGAAAGCATAGGGCGGACCGATTCATAATCCATAAAAGTTGAAATGTTCACTGGTGTATGTGCATGGTGGATGGTCTGGATCTCAGTAATCTCACGCATGGCATCCTCCAGGGAGCGTCCTTGTGCAACTTGCTCTGCGAACGGTTCCAGATATACCGTAGGAGAAAAGTTCTCACCCTCCCGAAGAATGGTAAGACCACTTAACATACGGTCATTGCTTTTGGTGACTTCCACAACAGAAACCTTTGCGGTTTCATATTCCGGGGGAAGATATTCTTTGATGTGGTCTTTTACATATTGATTAAATTCCTGTATCTGCATATAGCTTCCTTCATATTTTTAGATTTTGGGTAAAGAAAAACGCCCACCAGACAGTGAGCGTTCCAATCGGTATATTCTTTATAAAGTTTTTCGTTTCAAGTGCTGCGGAATGGTGATTTCTCCAACAGGGATCTCCCGCAGTTCTTTTTGCATTTGGTGTGCAAAGCGGATCATCCGCACCGTGCCGCCTTTTTCCCGTCCGTCATACACAGCGATCACCCGGTCAGAGTGCTCCACCATATAGCGGTTCCGGTGGGAATAGACACTTGGGTGATATTCCTCCTGCATAACGACCACATCCGCGCAGTTCTCCAACAGTTCATAAGTGGAAGCACGTTCCTGCAATGTTTCCAGCCGCTTTTGATAGGGAATTACCGCGATCAGCTCCAGGGACGGATTGATTTTCTTTCGTTCCAGAACGATTTTGGCAAAATACTGGTCAACACCCTCCGCAAAGCCGCTGATGAAACGTGTATATCCGTCTGCGATAGCGGCATCCACTTCATTGCGCAGCTTCTCCATAACAGAATTAAGTTCCTGCTGCGGAATATCCCTGTGTCCTGTGACACAACAGCTCTTTGTTTCCATAGGCGTTTCCCTCCGTGCGATAGGTTCATATTTGTATTTTCTCATATTGTAATAGATTTACTTTAGCAAGTCAACGCAGATACCCTTTCTCATTTTGCGAATATTGAGAGGGCGTGAGGTAAAATCTATTACAGAATGGGAGGTGAAGGCGATGTACGAAGATTTTATCCCGGAACGGCTCGCAAAGCTGCGGACACAGAAAGGGGTATCTGCAAGAGATATGTCCCTGTCCATCGGACAGGCGAACAATTATATCAACAACATCGAAAACAAGAAGTCACTTCCCTCCATGCAGTCTTTCTTCTATATCTGCGAATACCTGGGTGTGACACCACAGGAATTCTTTGACGATGGCAATGCGTACCCGGAAACGCTGAGTGAATTTGTTTCCGAAGCAAAGCATTTGGATCCCAAATCCATGGAATACATCCTCGGCATTATGAAAGAACTGAACAGCAAATGACAGGGCGGCCAGCAGTGGCCGCTTTTTCCATGTCTTTATTCTAACCTGTAAGGTTCTCTAAATGTCCTTTTTATATACTGGCGATTCTCCAAGATTTGGTCAGGATTTTATTTTCCTGTACTTCCAAAGCTGCCCGTACCTCGTTCTGCACCCAGATCGGTCACAAAATCCGCGATCACGACAGGTGTAATTACGAGCTGCCCCACACGGGAGCCTTTGGTAAGCTCCTGAGTTTTACTACTGACATTGCTGATAATAGCGTGGATCTCTCCACGGTAGCCGGAATCCACTGGCGGCAGCTCGCACACCAGCCCTTTAATTGCCATGCTGGTTCGTGGAAAGATATAGCCCGCATATCCGTCCGGCAGTTCGATGCCAAATCCCAGAGGAATCTTTGCAATCTCACCCGGCTTCAGGGTACAGTCGTATGGCATATACACATCCGCACCAGCATCATTGCCGTGGGACCTGTATGGGTGATGGTCCTTCGATACCCCAAAGTCGATCAATGTGATTTTCATAGGCTGCCTCCTTCCATGATCGCCGGATAGTCCGCCCTCAGAATATCCTCCGGGATCATATCCGCAGACAGTTTTCTTCCGCAGGTCATTTTTCCCTCCAGACATTTATCCATCTGACAGAAAGGACCGGTCAGGGAAGGAGCAAACATCACCGGGCTCAAAGAAAAAAGCTCCTGCCAGATCTTCAGGAGCACGATTCTTGTTTCATCGGTATTGCGGCGGCACACACGCTGGCTGATCATATGCTTCCACTGATAGGGTGTGGCGCTGATAATGAGTACATTGCGAAGTCCCTGGGGTGTGGCATAACCTGCCGCGTCATGGCCGATCCCAGCATTGCAGAGTTGTTCATAGCAGGACATATCCGACTGGCAGCTTTCCAGATACAACCTGCGGATCGATTCAGAGGCGGTCAGGATCTCATAGGGTACAGCAAAATCCGCCTGCCCGGAATAATTACTGTATTGCAGGGAAGCACTCATAAACTTCACTTCATTTTGGTGCCGGGTGATCTGTGCCAGGAAGCGTCTGCTCGCGCCCACGATAGCAACAGTGAGCACAGCGAATTTCTGGACCGTAGGGTGTGGGAGGCTGGCAATGGCCGCCGCAGTGTTGTCCGTGAAAGACTGCTCATAGAGAGCCAGAAGGTCATCCATACAGGAAATGGTCTGTCCGCGCTGAGTGAGCCTTGCGGCAAATACCATGTTCTTTTCAGCCTCGGCAACGGCCTGGCAGTTGAGTATTTTTACTTCGATCTTGTTAATAGTCATATTCCTCCTTTACGATTGCTTTTAATAAAAACAGATAGTTAAGACTGTCTGTGATCTTTTCATTCCAGGTGTCGAGCTTATAAGACACCCCATCGGCAAAGCACATATCATAGAGCGATACGATATGCTTCGCCAGCATCCCGGCAAGGGCCTGTTCCGGCGTACAGTTCTGCAAGGCCGCGGCGGTCTTGAACGCAGAAAGCCGGTCTGCATTGTCGCCGGTGTATTCTTTCTTTTTACGCTGCAAGGTCTCAGCGCAGAGCCGCACCTGCTCGTCGAAAACGGCATTGACTTCCTTTTGTGTGATAAAACATCCCTCCTTTGACATAGAAAAACCGGCTACTCCAATTTCAATCAGAATAGCCGATGGCATAAAATATATAGTTATTAAAGTGAGTTGATCTCTTTTTCCAGTTCCCGGACAGCACCCATAACGGTATCAAAATCAGGAACATCTCCATAAAGCATGTCTTTCATGGCCTCGTAATCCGCAGCCAGTGCTCCAAATCGGTACTCTGGTGGAATCAGCTTCAATGTTCCGGGTACTGCCTCAGGGTATTTTGCCCATGCTCTCGGATAGAATTTCATTTTGAAATCCACCACTGTTTTCAGCAGTTCCACCCGCGCAAAAGCAGCATCCTTAACAGAAGTCTGTGCCATACGGTAGAGGTCGTAATAATGTCTGGAATACCGTTGGGGCATTTCCAGATGTTCCGGTCTGTTTGCCTCGTGGTGCAGGATCGTGGCTTTCTCCCAAAAGGTTCGCTCCGGTGCGACTGTCAGGATCGCCGTATCTTTCTGCGCAAAAATCTTCGGGTAATAAGTTGCCGCATAAGGTTCGATTTGGGCAATTTTAGCAGGGGTCCATGCTGCCAGAGCACCAATTTCCAGACGGATGACCTGCAAGGTCGATTGGTTGGTAAACAGGTGGGGATAGGCAAAAATAACCGTTTGTCTGTCTTTTTCGTCTATGTAGATATTGGCCTCAATGCCAAGTTCCTGTGACAGTTCTGCCTTAATTGTCGGACAAAACTGTTCTGCCAGAAAGACCTCTGCCCGTGCATTGGCCTCTTTGTTAAAAGCATCCTGTTTGGTGTTGGAACGCTTCTCCCAGGGTTCGTCTTTGCCATAGCCCAGCACCCGCCAATCCAGAATCAGATCAATATCTTCGGAAAAGCGGCTGATCAGATTAAAGGCTTTTGATAAACTGGTACCGCCCTTAAAGGTGATTGCATCTTTCCACGGACAGCGGTGGAAAAGATAATCCAGTGTAAAGCATACCCAAAAGTCTTTTTCCACAATGGCATCGTTCAGGCCCATCTTATCTGCTGTATTTCGGAACAGCTCTTGCCGGTCAATTTCTGACAGTCTTGCTATTTTTCTCATTGCGCGTTACCTCCGCATATCTGCCGGATCGTATCATAGACCCAATCCGTAGATTCAGTTGCTTCTTTCAAACAAGCTTTCTTGTCATCAGCCGTTAATTTTTCAGAAAGGACCTGAATGATCTCTGGGGTCACATTCGATTTTCCTAAAGTCTTTAATGCCTGAATGACCAAACTCGTCATATAGGACAGCCCGGTGATCTCTTTGTTGGTTCGGTGCTTAAATTCCAGCTTTGTGGAATTCCACTCATAGGTCTTGTAGGGTCCGTCGCTGATGTAGGACCAAACCGCTGTTACCTGCGTGGATAGCCCTAATAGATTCAATGCCGTATTTCCACAAGGCGCAATGGTCCAGTGATAACTCCGGGCCAATGCCTTTGCAACCGCGTCCGGGTCTGCTGCTACATATTCGTCAAGCAGCTTACTGTATTTGGGCTTTTCATACACGCCCTTTAATATTCTGCGGAGCGTTCCGGTCTGTGTTAGTCTGTTCAGATTTCGCCGGATCGTTTCGGTATCTGCAATATCAGCAAAATCAGAACTTACAAAGATTGTACCCTCTGGCACACAGCCAATTCGTTCTTGTATCTGTTTGGAATACCCATTTGCCACAGTCATCGCCTCCTTTGTCCCGAATATTATATATTATTCGGGACAAATTTTCAATAGATTACGCAATTCTTGTTTAGAGTATTTCCAGAATAAACAGAAGTATTCAATTTGGAAAATGAAATTTGATAATTCACGCCAGAAGATCTATGCTCAGTTGTCCCGTATTTTATATATTATTCGGGACATTTTACGCGCTCGGCAGATAGATCCAGTCGTGCATCAGGCATACAGAAGGTTCGTCCTCCCTGGGAACCAGCCGGTAAGTACATTCCTCATACACGGTCCGTTTGTCCTCGATCTCCATGCCGTAAGCCTTATAGAAACGGTACTCCAGATTGGAAATAATGCAGCGGAGGGTCTGCAGCGCCTCACGCTGGCTGGTGATGATCAGCTCCCGGTCAATGCTCCGCAGTAAAAACAGCAGGGACTTGTAAAGTTGGATCTCTGTCCGATAGGGGCGGCAGTCCATCTTTTCAAGCCATGTATTAAAAGCAACAGGCCCGCTCTGGATCACCGTGCGCTCCGGGTGATAATACTCGTAGCAGTCCAGGTTTGCAGTATTCAGAAGATACAGCATTTCCTTCACTTCATTTTCCGGCATATCATAAAACCGCAAAAGAGACCGGTACAAATGGACATAGCCGGGGATCGAAATAATGGTATTTACCATGTAATAAAAGACCTCCTTATAAATGGCAGGAGCGGAAGGCATTGGCCCTCCGCTCCCGGTTTCAAAAGTATTTAGTTTTCAGGTACCGCGATCAGCTTGCCCATGACGATAAAGCGTTCCGTGCCGCCAGGTCTGCAAGTGGAGAGGGTCAGCACCTTATCGCTGGAAGTAACCGTTACATCACCTTCCACCACAGAGCGCTCCAGCATGGTGTTCAGCCAGGTCGTATAGGCTCCATCGTCCTTCCAGCTTAAACGCCAGGGAGAAGTATCTTCCCCGGACTCGGAAGGCTTGGCAGGAAATGCCGCGAACAGTTCCACAACATAACCACCTTCAGGGGTGACAAGAAACATTTCCTTATGCGCGTCGAAAAATTCCTGACTGTCATATTCATTCAGAACAGCAAACATGGAACCATCCCGCATATTGTGGCCGTAGATAATGGTATTGCGGTCTGCAAAATCATCCTGATTTTCATAATCCGCAAACAGGCAGCCGGTCTTGTTGTAGGTACCATCGTAAAGGTGGTCCAGATAGTAATCGTTGTTGTCAGTCTGCGTAACAGGGTAATTGACCACCGTATCAGGCAGCGTCAGCCAGCCGATGATGTCAGGTCCGATTTCCTTTAATGCAGCGAAATCAACCGTGGGAAGGATCACAGTTTCTTCTGTAAGGATTTCTTCCGAAACAGGTTCCTCTGTCACGTCCTCGCCGGTCACAGTTTCCTCCGGTGCCCCGGTCTGTTCAGGCAGCTCTACCATACTGGCAAGCTGGTCATAGGCCCCGGAACTTTCGGAATATTGGCGCAGATCCTTAACCATCATCAGGCCGCTGGCGATTGCCAGCATCACGCAAAGGGAAATCACTGCAATACCAACAGTCTTGTACTCTTTGGTAGTTCGGCTGTACTTACCCTTTTTGAAGTAGCACACAGCAAAAACACTGCCGCCGATTACAGCCAGCACCATGAGACCGCCATACAGGAAAATGAAATTGTCGTCCCCGGTTTGCGGTACTTCTTTCTCTGGCTTGGTAGGTGTAGTAGGTGTTTCTTCCAGCTTTTCATTAAAGAACTGGATCGTCGCGGTTTCATCCGCCCTGATCTCTACCGTGGCAGCGTCAGGAATGATATAATCCTGGCTTGCGCGGTTCGCGATCTCCGTTACCGTGTAAATACCAACACGCAGCCCATTGACTTCGATCACGCCGGACTTCGGTGTGGTAAAGGTCTCACAGTAAGAACCGTCCGCGCTCTTGACCTCAATGGCAAAGCCATCTTTTCGTCCATCACTGGAATCCTTGGTGATCTTCAGATTGCCGCGGTATGCTTCGTTGGTAAAGCCACGGCCAGCCTCGCCGTTTTCCACCACAGCTACCTGGCCGTCCCCGGTGATCTCGAAATAGTAGGCATTTTCGTCAGGCTGATAGCCCTCCGGTGCCTTGATCTCTTTAACAAAATAGCCCATTGCCAGAAGATCTTCCGCAGTATGGTAGCCTGCGTCCGTTTCTGTCAGGTTGCAGATCTTCTTATCAGAGGAATCCATCTTTTGGTTTCCATTGGTGTCCTCATACAGTGCGAAGACCGCACCGGGAAGGAAGCGCAGGAACGTATTGTTTTCCCCGTCCTCCTTGTCCACAGGAGAAGGTTCGTCAACAGCCTCTGTCTTCATAATCTGCACGCTGCCACGGATCAGGGTATTCTCCACCGTGACCTCGATATGCTGCCCATCCATGCCGATATAGATATGGTGCTGTACCGGACTGACGGTATAAAGTGCAGGAGCAGCGATCTCTTTCACGATCCAGTGGCCGAAAGAAATATTACCAAAAGCAAAGCGGCCATTTTCATCTGTTGCCGTAACCTGCAGCGCGTTTTCCGTGGTAAATTCCTGAGTATCAGGTTTGAACAGGCCCATGACTGCGCCCTTTAGCGTCACAGCTTCGCCGCCGTTGGGATCCTCACCAACCTTTACGCCATCCACACAGCCGCGCAGCAGTTCATTGTAGATCGCTTCGCCATTGTTCACAGCAATAGAGACCAGCGCGGTGTTCTGGCCTGCGTACTCAAAGATAACCGGATATTCCGTATTAGAGAGAACATAGGCGCTGTTGGTGGTACGCTCCTGCACATAGTAGCTGCCAAAAGGCAGGTCGGAAGCAAAGACTGCATCATAACTGCCTGCGTCATTTGCGGAAACAGAAACCACTTCCAGAAGACCGCCAGCAGGGATCATGCTGCCGTCTGCCGCTGTCAGGTCAGCAGAAGCATACAGGCCAAAGGAAATGTCTTTGTATTCTCCATTCATGCCAAGACCGAAAAGTCCGTCTGTTTCCAGTTCCTTATTGAGTTCCACAGTTACTTTCTGGCGCTCGTCATAAAGACCGACAGAGCTATGTGTGACCTCAGCGGTTTCGCCCGCATAGGTAAGCTCTGCATATTCCGGCTGAGTGTTCAAGACACATCCAACCGGTGCCTGACGTTCCTCCAAACGGTAACGGCCCAGGTACAGAAGACCGCTCTGGGCGGCTCCGTCCTCGCCGGTAGTCAGGGTTTCCACAACAGTATCTTTTGCCGCACGCAGAGTTCCGTCGCCGGTGTAAATATCCTCGTCCGCGATCACATCATAGACAGCGCCAGGCAGTCCGGTCACTTCATATACCGGTTGGTACAGACCGTCATTTTCCTGGACGGAGGCAAAAACCTCGCCGCTCTTGGTGATGGTGATCTGACCCTTTTGGGGCATGTTATACTGTGTCACAGTCACAACAGATTCGCTGCCGTCAACGGTAAAAGGCACAGGTTCACTGGAAAGAACATAGCCGTAAGGTGCTGCCACCTCATAAAGCTCATAGTCACCAACATTCAGCGGTTCAGGCAGCATCAGCCAGCCTCCATTGGAAACATAGAACGTGTCCAGTGTTTCCGGATTGGGATAGTTAATGCTCTGGGTCACAAACTCCCCGGTGGACAGGTCCTTGATCTGGAAGCCTGTGCCGGTCATGGGGATAATGCTGCCAGTCTCAGCATCGCATTTTTCTACTTTCAGCCTTGCGGTGATAGTGCGGTTATTCAGAATGTAGCTGTAAGTCTGTCCGTCAGAGGAAATAAACACGGTGAAATCCGGCACAAATGCCTTGCCTTCCTCGCCGGAAACCTGATGTACCGTGTAATGGCCGTAAGGAAGCATCTTGGAGGAAGCAAAGCCGTCCTCGTCCGTAGTCAGCAGATCGCGCTCACTTTCTTTCGCGTTCTCATAACTGCCAGCCGCTTTCAGGTAAACCTCAAGGACCGCACCGGCCTCCAGCTGCTCAACAACACCCTCGTCAGGCTCAGCCGTGTTTTCTTCCTCAGATACATCCGGATCCAGCTCGTCCGTATGCTTTACAAGCTGGATATTGCCGTAAATAACGTTTTCCGTAACCTGGTTTTCCGTGGTGTTCAGCTCGATCTCATACAGGGAAGGTTCCGCGCCCACTTCATAGACCATATCGTTCAGAAGGTAGCCGGTGCTGGGCTCGATCTCACGAATGGTCCAGCTATCGCCGCAGATATAGTAGCGGGTCATAAAGCTGCCATCCGGTCCGGTGGTGTAGGTGTCCACCAAGTCGCCGCTATGGTAAATGCCGTAGGCAGCACCCGCAAGGGTGGCGTCACCCTGGGCTGTGCCGGTGTCCGCGTCCGTTTTCGTTACATGAACACGGAACTTTTTCAGGATATTGCTGAAATGGACCATTGCGGTCTGGCCGCTCTCGATGGTGACATACTGCGCGGAAGGGGTCACATACCGGTCCACGGGAAGCTCTGTTACCAGGTAAGTACCAGGCAGCAGATTTTCAGTGATCTGGCCGTTTTCTCCCGTAGTCACATTCCGGCTGACTTCATTGCCAAGAATATCTGTGCCGGAAATATGAAAAGGGATCCCGGCAACAATACCGTCTTCGCTGGTCTTAACGATCTTCGCGGTACCGTAGGTTTCTGTTTTGATCTTTACAAAGAAGGAAACAGGATCGCTTGCGCCGGTCATCATGGTCTGATAGCCCGGTCTGCCCCAAATGAGCATATCGTTGGCAACCGGAATATCCTTTCGGAATTCAAAGGTAACAGGATCCATGATCATGGTCTTACTGGTAAAGGTGTAACTGTTGCCGTTTCTTACAACGGAAACACCGCTGCCGGAGAGCATTTCCAGATCAATGTTCAGGTTGTTGGTGTCAGTAACGGTCAGCGAGTAGACCTTGTTATCCACATCCCATTTCAGTTCCAGTTCCGGGGCATCACTGTTGCTTGTGGCCGTAAAGGAAGGGACCGCAGAATGGGCGGCCACTTGTGACAGGATCCAGTCATAGGCTTTTTCCGCAGGACGCCCGGCAATCACGCTGTAATACTGGTCTGCCTCCGCATGACCGTTACCGTGTCTGCTGTAAGGGTCGGTTCTGAGCTGCTGCTGATACTCCCAGAGAATAATCTGGGTCGCCATCTTATAATCCTCCTCGTTAATGTCGGAGACAGGCACAGAAGCACCGGGCTTCCAGCCGTAGATCGCTGTCAGGGTAATGCCGCGTCTGGCACTGGCCGGTAGCAGATCCAGATAAGCGCTGTTATTACCACTCTCCGAAGTATAGGTATTCTCGGAAGTGTTGTAGGGAATACCACTTTCCACACAGTAAACGGAATGGGTCACGCCATCGGAATCCGTCAGCATGTAGTGACGGTAGGCGTTGCCGCCGTTACTGGTGCGGTGGTCCATGGTGCCGTCTGAATTGTAAACAAGGAAGTTGGTAGGCGCAGGACCGTAATAATGCTGCCCGTCAGAGCCTACATACTGGTCGCCCAGCCAGGAACTTGCTTTCATTCCAGGCGACATGGCAAATGCCTGTGTGGGGATCAGGCCAAAGACACACACCACACACAGAAGAAACGCCAGCAGTCTTTGAAAATGCTTGCCAAAATGGATCGTTGTTTTGTCCATAAAATTATCCTCGCTTTCTGAAAGAGGACAGCGTTACATGCTGTCTCCGTTGTCCATATCGTCCTCGGAGAGATATTCCGGTTCGCCAAAGGCAGCGTCCGGGTCAAAGCCCTCTCCATAGCTGTCATCGTCAAAATCGTCATCATCCTCAGCAAGCTGCTTTGGGCGGACGATCTTCACATAATACCCAACGCCGCCGACCACGGCAAATGCGATCACAAGAAAGATAATAGATCCAATGCCGCTATCGTCTTTGCCGGGCTGTTCGGTAACAGGTTCCTCCGGCTCGGTGGCTTTCTCCACACCCTTGCAGCTGGTCAGGTCGTTTTTGCAGACTGCACAGCCGGTATTGACCATGCCAGCCTCGCATTTATCGGTACAGGAACAGGTTTCCTCGGCTGGGATCATGCTGACACTGCCATCACTATTTTCCGCTAATGCCAGCAGATCCGCCTCAGTCACACCGTTCAGGAAATAGACATTGTTGCTGTCACGCTTGCCATCGATGATCAGATAGAATACATTTCCGGCTTCGGTTGTGATGGTATAAAACTGTTTATCGTCCTCACTTTCGGAAGCACTGTCCAGAATGGTCCCCGTACCCTCCGGGGTAAAAGCTCCCTCCGGGATAGAGGAAGTGGTTTCCTCATTGGGTGTATCAGGCTCCGTTGCCGGTTCCGTCTCGTCAGCCTGGTCACTGCCGGAAGGGGTGCTCTGTGTATTACTGCCCGAAGTGGAAGGCTTGGTCTGCGTAGAAGGCTTTTCTGTTGCCTGGGGCTTCTCATAGTAAGGATTATCAAACTTCACTGCATTGGAACGGTTTCCGGCATAGTCCTCGGCATATACGCTGACCTGCTTGCCGGTCCCTGCGTAGTCTTTAAGCGTGACCGTTGCGGAACCGTTGGTAAGGCTGTTGATCCGGTTGCCGTCTACATAGACAGCCTCCACGCCGGACATATCATCGGTGGCAGATACGCTCAGAGCGCCACCCTCCAGCGTAGCCGTCAGCTTGGGCGGCGTGGTATCTCTGCCCCCTGCGGCATAAGCCGTAATGGGTAGGGAAAAGGCGCTTACGACAAGCATAAGCGCCACCAAAAGAGATATGGTTTTAGTCCTCATGGGCATCCTCCTGTTTCTGCGACAGCGCTGCCCCGGAAGGGGAAGCCTGCTGCGATTTCAGAAAATCCGCAAGCTGCTGGGGCGTCAGGTGGTAACTTCTTGCCACCGCCACAAAGTCGGTATTTTCCAGCTCCGTTTTCTGTTCCTCCAGCTTGCAGAGCTTATCCTGCAGCTCCGCGATTTTCGCTTTGGTCTTTTCGATTTCCTTTTCCAGTTTCTCAATTTTAGGATTCAATTTTTTACCTCCGTTTCTTAGGGCAGACGGGCAAATGTATAAAAATGCTGCTGCCAGTAACTTGTGTTGATATTTGCATAAGAGATTGGGGATCCGCAGTGGATCATCATGCCGTCACCCACGTAGATACCCACATGGCTGGCGCCGCTGGTATTGTAGGTTCCCTGGAAGAAGATCAGGTCGCCGGGCCTTGCGTTCTCACGGGACACCGGCGTACATACATTCAGCAGTCCGTCCGCGGTCAGGCGTCCGAAGTTCCAGCCGGTATGATTGACTACCCAGGACACGAAGCCGGAACAGTCAAAGGAAGTGGAAGGGCTGGAACCGCCCCACACATAGGGATAGCCCAGGTATTTTTCTGCCTCCTGGATCATAGCCGCAAACTGTTCATCTGCCAGTGCCTCCGGCGGGATGTCGTAATCAAAGTAACTGCCTGTGCCGCCTGCGCCCGCTGCCGGAAGGCTCCGCTCACTGGTGTCGCCGGTATCGGCAAAGTACAGTGGGTTCAAATACTGACCGTCCACCAGCACCTCCAAATGCAGGTGCGGCCCGGTGGAATTGCCGGTATTGCCAACTTTTGCAATCACATCCCCGGCCTTGACTTCCTGACCCACAGACACCAGAAGTTCTGAGCAGTGTCCATATTTGGTGGTCAGTGTATGACCACCGTATGTTTCCCCTTCGATGGCAACGCACAGGCCATAACCTCCAGCTTCCCCTGACAGGGTCACTTTTCCGTCATGTCCGGCAAGGATCTCCGTACCATGGACCATGCCGATGTCCACACCGGTATGATAGTTCTTTTCTCCGCTGATGGGGTGTACCCGGTAGCCGTAATAGCTGGTCACATAGGGCAGCCAGTTGGTTCCGAATACATTTTTGACATACTGGCGGTTGCCTTTGGTTTGCAGCAGGATCTCGCAGATCTCCCTTTGGTCTGCATCCATGCGGGAAACAATAATATTTTCCAACGGCACCGATGTAAGTGTTACATTTAAGATCCGCCATTCGTAGGGAACTTCCACCTCGGTTTCCTCACCGGTTTCTGGGTCAATGACTGTTTCCGTGCGATAACGGGTCTCCGTTTCCTCCGTAAAGGACAGGGCGTACTGCTGACTGAAAAGCTGCCGCAGCACGCTTTCCACTTCGCTGTAGGCAAAGTCCTGATAAACGGAAGTGAGATAGCCCATCAGCACATAAGGATCGTGTTCGATAGCGCCGATATTATAACGGTACTCGTCATAACCGGGATATGTGCTCTCCACCTGGTCAATTTCCATCTGCAAGTCCGTTTCCCATTCGGTATAGTTTAGCTCTGCCTGGTTTATATCCTGGTCATCTGCCAGATAAGTGGAAGCCGCCAGACTTCCCAGGCCGCCGCTGGCGATATTGGAGATGGACGAGAAAATGGAAGCAATCATAAAGAACACCAATAAGATCAGGATCGCCACTGCACAGATGACCGGGTGGCGTTTGACTGCTTTTACTACACCGACTGCGATCTTTTCCGTAGTGACAGCCGCATCCTTCGCCCGCGCACCGGCTTTTCTGGCCTCCCGCGCGGCTTTGGCATACTGGCGTTTCAGTTTCTGCTTCTGCCACATCCGGGAGAGCATGTTCTTTTTCAGCTGGGGATTGTCCTGCAAGGTCTGGTGATAGGCCAGATTTGCGTTTGCCCGTGCGGATCTCTGCTGCAATTTTGCTACCTTACGGTATGGCGCTGTCTTGTGCCGGTGGTAAGCCATACGCACCCCGGATTCAGCAGCCAGTTCCGTCCGGTGGGCAGCCTTGATCCCAACATTTTCTTCCTCCGCCTGATATATCTTACTGTGGGTGTACCCGATAGCGGCATTGGCACCGGCTTTGACCGGACGCACAGGCAGGGAGCCTTTCACATGTGCCTGCTGGGATTTGACTTCTGTTTCAAAGCGCAGACGTTTTTTTGCTTTTCCGGTCTCCGGGTCAGAAGTGGTCTCCATCCGCAGCTTTTTTCTGGCTGGAAGCCTGCCTTCGGCCTGTTCCAGCTTTTCAGCGATTCGTTCCGCTTTCTTTCTGGCATAGGTCAGCTTTCTGCCCGCTGTTTCCGGCGGCAGTTCGTCTGCGGTAAATTCCAGCTTGGAGGGGCGCTTTGGCTCACTGTCAGCGGATTTCTCTGTCTGCGCTGCCTGTTCCTCAGCCTTGGCTTCCTCATGGAACCGCTGATGATATTGATTGCCATGCTGATGGGTGCGGTGCCGTGGCTCTGATTCACGGTGATCATTCGGAACCGTCTGTACATCATCCGAAGCATTTTTCTCCAAAGGGCTGTCACGGACATCCTCATATCTGTCCGTGGAGCGTTCCGCTGCCTCCGGCACGGCACTTTCTGTTGGCTGCTCTGTGTCTGCCGGTACTGTAAACTTGCGCTTGCGGGAAGGGGCAGATACAGGAGCATCCCTTGCCCGGCGCAGGTCAAAGTCCGGTTCATGTGGCTGTGCCGCCCGTACATCACCGGCATGGGCCTCCCGCACCGGCATCCGGGTATCTCTTGGCTTTCTCTCAAAATCTCTGTCACGGGACATCGTTTTCACCTCCGATCTGGTTTGTGGTCCGACCTTTATGTCTGTATCCCAGCAACTTCATCCGGTCTTGTGGTGAGCACGCTATACAGCAGTGTGTCCTTCGGGAAGTGGTCTACAAACGGAATGATCACATTGCCAAAGAACAGAAGTCCCTCGCCGGGGCCGGAGTGCGTCACATAGGAAAGCTGGTGGGGTGAGATACCCAGTTGCTTTGCCAGGATCTGCCGGTCTCCCTGGGCCTGATTAAGCATATAGATGAAGTCTGAATTTTCAAAGATATTCTCAATTTCACGGCTTGCCAGCAGATCTTTGACGTTCTGCGTCAGCCCGGACGGGATACCTCCCCATTTACGGAATCTTTTCCAGATCTCCACGCTGAAACTGCCGGTCTGACCTTTCAGCAGAAGGTGGAATTCGTCAATATAGAACCAGGTAGTCTTGTGTTTGGAACGGTTGGCCGTAACGCGGTTCCACACCGCATCCTGCATGATCAGAAGTCCGATCTCTTTCAGAGCCTTGCCCAGAGACTTCAACTGGAAGCAGAGGACGCGGTGGTCATCCATGCGGATATTGGAGCGGTGGTTAAAGACATTCAGACTGCCGTTGACATAGATTTCAAGGGCTGTCGCGATATTCTGTGCCTCCGGCTCTGTCTGCTTGCGGAGCAGATCATACAGGTCTCCCAGGATCGGCATTTTTTCCGGGCGGGGATCCTGCAAATAGTCCCGGTACACCAGCCTGGTACATCGGTCAATGATGGTTCGTTCCACAGGAGAAAGACCCTCCTTGCCACCGATGATCAGGTCACACAGCGACAGGATAAAATCGCTTTTCAGTGTGATGGGGTTTTCATCGTCCGAATAGTCCAGGTTGATGTCCATCGGATTGATGTAGTTGGTAGAAGTTGGGGAAATATCTATGACTTGTCCCTGGGAACCAAACTGCCGCACCAGCGGCCCGTACTCATTTTCGGGATCCGCGATGATAATATCATCGTCTGTCAGCAGGAACACATTGACGATCTCACGCTTGGCGGCAAAGGATTTGCCACTGCCCGGTGTGCCGAGGAACAGGCCATTGGGATTTTTCAGGGTCTTGCGGTTTGCCATGATCAGGTTGTTGGAAAGCGCGTTCAGACCATAGTAGAGCGCCTGCCCCTCCTGGAACAGCTCACAGGTGGTAAAGGGAACGAAAATGGCAGTGCTGCTGGTGGTCAGGCCTCGCTCGATCTCGATCTGGTTCTGACCCAAAGCCAGAGAGGACATCAGCCCCTGTTCCTGCTGGAAGTCCAGACGTTTCAAAGCGCAGTTATATTTCTGCGCAATGCCGGAAGCGGCAAAAATGTCATTGTACATCTTTCTGCGCTTGGCTGAGATGTTTTCTACCAGCACTGTGACCATGAACATACGCTCGTTTCGGCTCTGCAGGTCCTGCAGCAGATTTTTGGCTTCCTCGCCATAGGTGGCAAGGTCAGTGGGAATGATCTCCATATCATACCCGGAACGGACTGCCTTTTTCTGTTCCTCAATGGTCATTTTCTGCAGATCGGACATTTTATGCTTAATGTTCCGGATAGCCTGTGCCTGGTCAATGGACTGGATATGCAGGTTGATCGTCACCGCGTCATCCAGTTCCAGCAGGTCTGCCAGCATCCTGTCTGTCAGTTCCGGCGCCAGGATCTGCAGGAAGGAGACAGCACCGTAATGTTCGCCCACGCGGAAGGTCTTACCGTCATTGGAGAAGGAAAACCCGGAAGGGGCGATATAGTCCTTGGTGGAAAGACCGGTCTTGGGAAGGTCATCCCAGGCAAAGTGAAATTTCTCCTGCCCGTCAGGGTGGAGCTGGCTATGCAGCAGTTCCAGACGCTCCCTGCCATTTAAGGGCTTTGCCTGGACACCCAGGGTCTTGAAGTTCGCCAGCACATCCGTTTCAATGCGCTCCAGACGCATTTTCGCGTTACGCAGGTTGTCCGCCTCAATGCCGAAGGTAATATACTTCCGCTTTGTCAGACCATTGTTGCCCTTTTGGAGCTGGCCTTTCAGCATATCCGCATATTCCCTGCGGATCCCGTCGTAGGCATCACCACGGGCCGGAATATCAATGCTCCTGGCGAAGTCCTGCATATTGGCACGCTGATTGATAAAGGTAAGCTGCACATGGATAGAGGAATCAAAATAGTTGAGAAAATCGCAATATCCCTCAAAGATCTGTGCTTTATCATCCGCCTGTGCAAGCTGATAGTTTATATCGAAAAACTGAACGGTCTTGGTGTAATAGTTGTCCGTCAGACGGCAGATACCATCCCGGTACATTTCCCGATAAGGAATACTCTGCTGAGCCGTCTGCGGTGCATCCGCTTTCAGCCCGGCGAAAAAGCCGCCCTTTTTGGACGGCTTGGAAACAGAACTGTGTTTACTTTTCTTTGCGGCGGCGCTGGTCTTTTTTGCCTGCCCGCTGTTTTTTTGCAGTCGCTTTTCCTGCGGCTTGGTTGTTGGCAATCCTTGTAACCTCCTTTTTTGACATGGATTTGTATAGATTTTCTGTCCGGTAGGGACGGTTCTTCGGCCAGAGCTTATGCCGGAGCCAGTTTCTCAGGATCTTCTCTGCTGGCTGCCCGTCGCGCTCATACATGGCGAAAAAGAAAAAGGGCATCATCAGCCCGATCATCAGAAGCACCGCAGCCGAGTTACCGATGGCGTTTCTTGTCAGGAAATACACCGGTAAGCCCACCAGCCCGCCCAGACTGAAACAGATAAGCTGGCGCTTCGTAAGCCCTCCCACCAGCTTGGTCTTGACTTTGGTTAAGTCCTTGGGTACAGGTACATAAGGCAATTTTCACACCTCCAATCGTGATATTGTGGACAGGCCGGTCATCTTACAGTGGGATCCCGGTGGGGGCGCTCCGGTGCTGTATGGCCTTTGACCTGATCCTTTGCTGCCTGCAGCTGCTCCCGCACCGATTTGGGTAAATAAGAGCGTTCTTCGGGTGGCGTGCGAATATCATCCAGAAGCACCTGCATTACAGTTTCGCCCTCAATGACCCCATCCGGCCAATAGCTTCGGATCAGTTTCAGGGGATTATCAAAGCGAAGCAGATAATCCGCCGCCTCACGGGTCAGTTCATATTCCTCGGTCATATAGCGGAAGGCAGTCATTGTCGTGGCGATCTCGCTGCACCGGGCAATTACCGCAGGCGCGGATAACTTTTCGATTTCCTCCATATAGGAGAAGTAGTTCTGCCCCAGCAGCTTGATCAATGCCAGTTCCTTTTCCTTCAGGGAAGGCTCGGAGGGATATTGTTCAAACCGGTCATAGGCATTGATCTCGTTCAGCAGCTCACAGATCGGAAAGCTGTGCTCGTGGCCGTTATCTTCCCGGCACCACCGGGCAACATCCAGCGGATCCTTGAATTGAAGCAGTGCCTCTACCTCGGCGGCGGTAAATTCATGCTCCACTTTCAGGTAATAATGAAGTTCTGATAATTCCTGCAAGTCATAAATGCTGCCGATATTCTGCGAGTCCACCAGATCTGCATGGACTTTCAGGCAGTCATCCAGACGCTCCATTAAAAGTGCTTTTGCTTCACGCTCTGTCATTGTTTTCCTCCTTTCCATCCGGCATCATCACGCTACACTCCACTTCATTTCCCCATACATCCCAGCCGGGCGTCTGCTGTCTTGCGAACAGCTCCACCCTCGGCTGGTCGCCCATGAGCCTTACGATCTTATCCCGCACCTCGTCAGGCTTTTTGCTGTGCTGCTCAATGTGGGAGATCACAAACTGATGGATCCCGGCGCACGCCCGTTTCGGGTGTCCTTTGGTCGCCAACAGGCAGACCTCCGCATTGGAACGGGTCCAGAAGCCCATCCCATAAAACCAGGAATCTGCTTTCCGGTTCTGTTTCAGCCACAGGAAGGCCAGCGTCTTATACTGAAAGCCCCATGCCTCCATCACACGGAAGGCGTCTTTGAGTTGTGGGAAAGTGGCCCATAGAAAAAGCGCACTGTCCTTTGCCGCAAGATCGGCTACCGGAAGCGCGCATATATCCTCAATGCTCATGGTCGGGTAATGGTTCTCCGCGACACCGCTGCCGCGTTTCATATTGTAGCGCCAGGGAGGGTCCGCATAGATAATGCCATATTTTTTAGCCTCCGCCATTAAAGAGCCTGCTCTTTCTTAGCGGAAGGTCCCTTTGCAGGCTGTTCTTTGACCTTTCCGGCATTCTCTTTCAGTGCTCCGGTCAGGGAAGGCTTGTCTGCCGCGCCTTTCGTGGCATCCAATGTAACCTGCAGGTTTTCAATGGCGATGCCATATCCCTCGATCAGTGCATCGGTAAGCTGTCTGCGGAATTCCTGGGTGACAGGCCAGCAGACATCCTTCCAGCCGCCTTTGCCGTCCTGAGTGGAAGGCATATTCACATACAGTCCCTTTTCCCCGGAACAGATACGGAAACCATCCACCTTAAAGCAGCCGCCGATGGTCATATTTGCAAAAGCCAGAAGGTTCCCCATAGGGGCGATAGGTCTTACACGGACATCCAGTGTCAGGCCGCCTGCCGTTTCGGGTACCTGAACATCAGGAGCCATTGTTTCAGTGTTTTTACTCATAAAATGAAGTCCTCCTTATTTTTGTTATAGTTGATCACGCATTACCTCGCGTTAAATATGCTTTTTGATAACGAACCGGTCTTAAAGAGAGCGAAGGCCAGCAGCACCGTATAACCTGCCGTGCCCCAGATCGAACCGTGAATGTCACTGGAAGATGGGATGGACTGGACCAGCACCGCATAGATCGCAATGCAGACCAAAATCAGGAATCCCTGGAATCCCAGCGCAAAGAGGGAACGGAGATACCCTGTTCCCATCTGTCCCCATTCCCGGTTTGCCATTGTGGAAAACGGAATAGGCGCAAGGCTTACGGTGAGATATATTTCAATCATTCTGCCGTACACAATGACAAAGATCGCAATGGACAGCACCCACATACACAGGTTGATGATATTGGTCTCCAGCCACAATCCGATCAGCTCCCACATTCCCATTGCTTCAAGCTGGGTGGGCAGATCCGTCATTGCCGCCTCCACATCCAGACTGCCGCTTATGATACCGGCACTGCCGGACACCACATTTTGGGCGACATCGAATACTGCCATAACGATGGTAAAGCAGTTGGTCAGCAGATAGGTGGCAACAAAGGTCTTAAAGATCCACTTGAAGATGTTGAAGGTGTCGAATTCGTGCATGTTGTTCTTTTCCAGGATCATCTGGATCAGCTCATAGACCAGCACGAAGGTCAGGATCATGCCCGCAATGGGAATGACAACGGTTTCCGAAAGATTCTGGATCATAGAAAACACGCTGCCATTCCACCCCTGCGGTGTCTGGCCTACCTGGGCTGCCACATCCGCAACCTGGTCGTTGACGGAGCTGAATATGCTGGTGTACTGTCCGGTGATCGCTTCGATCAGGCCCTCTTTGATCCAGTCTGTTATCGAATCAAACAGACTGCCCATAGGTCAGACCTTAACCGAACAGGTTGGCAAGCTGGGGGATCAGGGTCATACCTACAAGGGCAATGCCGCCGCCAGCCATGAGTTGCTTGATACCCTGGGATTTTGCGCCAGGGTTGTCGTTGCCGTAACCTTCCAGAAGGTTGATGACACCCCAGCCGCCGAGACCGGCACCCAGGGCGATAACGAGAATTTTCAAAGTATCAATCGCGCTTGCGAAAAAAGCCATATAGTTCCTCCTTAAAATTCAGAAATTGATGTAATGTTGTGGGCAAAACAGCCCGGAAACGAAAAAAAGCCGCCGTACTGTTAGAAGTGGATTTGCATCCAAACAGTACGGCGGCACAGGTGGCAGGTCAGAGCCTGCATGATATTCAGTTGTCAGGGGGATCTTTATTCCTCAATAAAAGCCTCCTTTCAGGCATCAAAAAAGCCCGTCAGAGCGTATGCTTTGACAGGCAGATAGGCATTATGCACTTTCTTTTTTCAGGTCCTCGGCTGTGACTGTATAATTGCGGTACAGCTCACCGGGACGCATCGGCATCCGGGTGGACAGAAATTTTTCAATATCGAAGGTGTTCTTCGGGTCGTAGTCAGAAAGCAGCCGGTAATTCGGGTGCTTGGTAATATCATACTTTCGGGACAGAAATGGACGCACACCACGGATCTGTAACAGACACTTGCCGCCGTCCATAACCGCCAGCTCGTCCACCGACATCAGATCCTTGCCTAACTTTTGGAAGTTCTGGCCGTGGGATTCCTGGGTGCCTTTGGTGATACTGGTGTTATACAGGTCAATGGTCTCTTTCCCAAGCAGGGAGTTCCAGCTTTTTAAGGTGGTTTCTTCTTTACCGCCCAGGAACAGGGAAGCGTCGCAATTACCTATGATCGTGTCCATATTATCTTTATAGAGCGCTTTTAACTGGCTCTGAGCCTGCAGCACCAGGCAAGCGGAAATCTCACGGGAACGGATGGTTGCCATCAGACGCTCCAGATTGGGGATCTGGCCGATGTTGGCTGCCTCGTCGATCAGGCAGCGGACGTGGATGGGAAGTCTGCCGCCATATACATCATCCGCACGTTCACACAGGCGGTTGAACAGGATCGAATAAATCAGGCTGATAAGAAACGCAAAGGTTCCGTCCGTATCACTCATAATAAGGAACAGGGCGGTGCGTTCATCACCCAGCATATCCAGGTCCAGCTCGTCATACATGGTGATCTCCCGGACTTCTTTAATATCAAAGGGAGCCAGACGGGAAGCACAGCTAATCAGTATGCTTTTCGCCGTCTTGCCCGCCGCCAGCTTATATTTCTTATATTGGCGCAATGCGAAGTGATCCGGGTCTTTCTGCTCCAGGGCATCAAATAAAAGGTCAACGGCATTTTTGAAGGACTCGTCATCCTCCCGGACTTCCATGGCGTTCAGCATTTCTACCAGCGTGGCAAAGTTCTGCTCGTTGGTGGGAGCCTCGTAATAAATGTAACCGATCAACGCTGTGTACAGCAGCGTTTCTGCCTTGACCCAGAAATCATCACCGGTCTTGCCTTCGCCTTTGGTGTTGGCGATCAGTGTGGTAACGATTTTCAGAATATCCTTTTCGGAATGAATGTACGCAAAGGGGTTAAAGTGCATACTTTTCTGGAAGTTGATCGTATTGAACACCTTGATCTTGTAAGGCTCATATATGATCTTTCCTTTTTTGTTACGGACAGGTTTTCCGTCCTTGCCGAGCTTCGGCGTGCCCCTTGCCAGCATCTTTCCGCACTCGACTAAAACGGTGCCTTTCGGATCGGTTATAACATAGGATGAGTGCATCTGCATCAGGTTCGGCTTAATGAAAAACCTTGTTTTACCGGAGCCGGAACCGCCTACCACCAGGACATTCTTGTTTCTGGCATAAGCGGGATTCTTTGGTCTGCCGTTTAACATCAGCCCTTCGCTCTGGGTAAGGATGATGTTGTTTTCCGGCTTGGAATCCATATAGGGGGCTATATCATTTTTGGTGCCCCAGCGGGCAGAGCCATATTCAACATTTTTGCGGTATTTCTTCGCATCCTTGCCTTTCAGATATACCGCCAGCCTCATAATTATAGCACCGAAAAGACCAATAATCCAGTCCGAAATCGAGTCCGGCCATATACTCTGAAAGGCCATTGTAAATCCCTCTGACAGGCCAAGAAACTTTTCTGCCGCATCCGCGCCGGGCGCAAGCCGGACAGCCTCGCCCAGCTTGGCAAACATCAAAAGGAACAGCAGATATGGCAGGTGCAGGATCACCTGTTTTTTAAGGGCATCGGTGTCTGTTTTCAACGTTCCGGCCCTCCATGTTCCTTGTTTCTGACTTTCTCCCGGCCAAGGCGCTGGGCCAGTTCCTTAAACTTATGAAGCTGGGAAAGCAGCGACGGTCTGGTGCTTCGCGTAAGGTCTTTCTGCGTGTACTCTTTGAAAGCTGCTGTCAGAGCATCCGCCTGATTCGCTTTGAAGTAAACTGTCCATACCGGGGGATCCGTTCCGGCTTCTTTTTCAATATGGTAGCGAACCTGATGTTTCCTTGCATACCGTTCAAAAGAGCGGATCCTGCCGGAGACCTGGATGGTGTTGGCACCGGGATCTTTGTAGGTCAACCGCTTCATACTGTTGCGGCCTACCTTTGGGGTAGTGCGTTCCTGCTCCATTTTTTGAAGCACTGCGGCCAGGGCCGCGCGAAGCACCCGCCCGGACAATTTTGCCGCCTGAATGGAGACGGACACGGTTCGCTGTTCCAATTCTTCCTGCATAGCATCCTCCTTTTTGAGTGAATTTTGTTGTTTTGATCATCGTGGACTCACAGAACCGCCCTGAAATGGCCGTCTGAGACCATTCCTGATATAATCAGGGGTTTTGTAGATCTCGTGATAATCGATTTTAGGTGGCACATAATTGGGATCCGCTTTAGCGCTACTGTGCCGGATCCGTTCCTCAGACGGCAGCTTTCCATCCTTGGAACGGAGAAATGTATAGTTATCAAAGCGGACCCAGTGCTTTTCATACTTTTTATAGGGAACAAATATCGCACCGCAGGCAGGGCATATCTTAACCGTCAGGATCAGCGGACCTCCGCGCCTGGTCTCAAACTGTACACGTCCCTTGCTGTAATGCGGTGTGCTGCTGTTCGGGCATTTGGTTTTGTCCGTATGACCTGAGCCAACAAATATGGTCCTGTCATACGGTGCTGCAATGACTTCCATGCTCACATCCTCCATGAAAAGATCCTGTATGTTAGTCGGACCAGCCGGCCTTCATTTTCTGATAGGCCATAGAAATGCTGTTTTCGGCTGACACATAATCCATAAAGGTGTGGAAATCCTGGGCATCCGCATCAATGAATACCCGGATAAGCGCGGGAGCCAGCCTTGCAAGTTCCGCAAGAAACGTTTCCTGGACTTCGGTATCTGCGTTGTATTCAAAAATCTGTTCCACATGGTCACTGTGAAAGGCTTCTTTCAGTTCTATTGCGACATTGCCATCTCCATAGATCTGAAAGGCCAGATCCTTGCCGTAGGCGTGGAAACGGACATACCGGCTGTAATTCTGGTGGTTGATCCGCACCTGAACCTTTTTGCGGTATGCCCTTGTCTCAGCCGGAATACATTGCAGCACCGTTTCATAGGCCCTTGTGATGAAGTCGTATTTTTTCTCTGTTTCCATTTTCTTTGCTTCTGCTTTTGTCAAAGTTCAACCTCCTGTACTAAAATCTTTCTTTGCTATCTGGCGTCACCAATGACCTGCTGGCGCGGGGCGTGGTCAAGAGCTTTGGCAGCCTGGTCAATCTGCAGCTTGGCGTGTTTCAGGAGCGTCTTGATAATGGTAGCCGGGTGGTCCTGTTCTTGAAGTTCGTCCAGCATACCTTTACATTCCTCCGGGAGATAATCGGCCATTCCTTTTTTCGCTTCGTCCAGATCTCCCATAAAGCCCCAGCAGCTATCCGACAGTTCGCCGTTCTTATACAGTTCAAATCCATAACACTCGCCCCGAAGATAACAGTCATAGGCAGCCACTTCACTGCGCATCAGGTCCTCCGCACGCTGGCGAATTGCGCCTGTCATTTTGTCTCCGCCGAATTCTTTCAGAGCGGCCTCCTTAGAGACATAGATCCAGCCCACCTGTCCACTGTCCCAGAGATCATTAAAACTGGTGGTTTTCATCGCCAGTCCGCTGTGATCCAGCAGATACAGGGGCAGCATAAGGAATTTCTTTGAAACCACATTCATGATTGTGTTATCTACTGCCCGTGGATCAGGATTGGGACCGGTCATTTTCCGGCTCCAGACCATATTGATCATATGATCGTAGCGCTCCATACCGCGCTCGTCATTGCCAACGGTCTTTAAGTACATTTCCCGAAGGAAATCATCTTTGTCCACATAATTGTGATTATCGCCCAGAGCATAGCGCGGGTGAAAACAGACCATCGTGCCAAAATGCTCGTCCACCTCACGGGGCGAAATTAGAATATCGTCCGGCTGCACCATCAGGGCATAAGACCCTTGCGTTGCCATCAGCATATCCGGCACCTCCTTTTCGCGCTCACAGCTCCGGGCCGGAATGGGCCTTCTGCTGGCCTTTTTCCTCCGGGATAGGCTGCTTGACCGCCAGGATCTTACCGGCAATACGGACAAATTCTTCCGGGTGCTTAAACTGCTCTGTAAATTTCCCCATCAGTTCTGGGGAGAGGTCCGCAAAACTTTCCTCACCAAGACCGACGACCAGGAAGTTTCCGGCCACAATATCGTAAATATTTCCATCCTCGTCACGGAGCGCCCGGTTCAGAGGAAGTCCCATATACTTACCGTCCTCATTGCAGATCAGGGCAACAGGGTCCTCATAAGGATAAACGGCCTGAATATCCCCGCCAACTGCTGACTGCAAAGATTTCAAGCCGCTTTCGATTTCCGTTTCATGGGGCACTTTGCCCGGTTCTACCATCAACACTTTCATAGCTGAATATCCTCCTTTTTCTTGACTGCCGGTTTCTGCTCGGCTGATTTTTCCTGTGCCTTTGCCGCGGACAGTTTCTCCAACACAGAAGTTTTCTCTGCGGTTTTCTGCTGACCCTCCACCGTATATCCCGGAAGCAGTGCGCCATGCACCATAAAGTGATGTTCATACTGCTTGGGGATTACTGGGGAAAGCTCAGAAAACAGGTGTGCGTAGGCTTTCTTTCTGCCGTCCAGATACTTTTGGGCAGCTGCTTTATCGGTATAGCGTTTGCGGTCCTGGCCTGCAATGTGGACATTGTGACCATTCTTTGGGGTATTGAGATACAGATCCCAGGTCACATACCATGCGGTAGGTACCCATGTGCCAGTAGCCCGGTCATAGCTGGTATCTTCCCGGATCCGGCAATTCATTTTGTAAACTTTATTACTGATTTCTTCCCAATCGTCGTTGCGGGGATTGGTCCGCCATTGATTCGCACTGTGCTGTGCTTCCGGGACGCGCAGATATTCCATTGCCCGGTTGATAAGCTGTGTGGTTGCTGCCTGCTGTTCCCATTGCTTTGCCGCGGCTACCACGATGTCATAGGCTTTCTGTTCGTTATCTACACTTTCCTGGTGCATAGAGACCAAATTTCCAACACCCTGAGCAATCAGGTCAGAAATATCCACATTTTCACAGGTAATGCTATGTTCCAGTTTGAGTTTCGCGCCAGGTTCCAGATAGTCACCGTACCGATAAGCACGGTAGTCCTTATTTTCTTCTAAAATGATTTACACCTCCTATATCTCAGGCACATGGCTCTTTTTCGGAGAGGTCTGCGCCGGTGCTGATTTTTCTGCTGTCTTTTTTGCGGCAAGCTGCTCCATGACGGAAGGCCGATCACCTGTAAACATGGTAAGCTGTCCATCTGCTGATTCCCGAATCTCTGCAGCAGGAAGTGGCAGGGTCACATCAGCGTGGGTCAGAAACTGTTCCCGTTTCAGATCCAGAATGATCTCGTCAAAGACTGCATTGATGGCCCTGCGTTCCTCGCCCTCCGGGTAGGCTTTCAGAATCTCTATGGAACCGTCCTTATTTGCTACCATCGTAAGGGCGCAATCTGCATGGCCTGCAAGGTAATCTGAAACATAGGGCAGTTTGTCCTTGATATAACAGGCAAAGGCTCTGGCGGTCATTTCCACATTACTGTCCCAATAACCACCGTCTTTTTCACATTCTTTGCCCATACGGACCGAATTGCGGTAAAAGTCTGTATGCACTCGGCCTATTTCCGGTGCCTGCTGTTCCTGCTGGCTGGACAGGATATGCTCGAAGATTTCCAGCCGTTCCCGTTCACTTTTCGGAATGACCCGCCCGGTGACTTCTTTCTTGAAAGCATTGATCTGTTCCACGGTACCAGCCTCGCCGGATAGAAAAGCCTCCTTCAGCACCGCATACCGTTCCAGATGTTCCTCATTGCCGCTTCGCCGCAAAGCTCCAAGCACCGCGGAATCCAGCCAGCCTGCCGCGTTTTTCCGGGTACGGTCTGCCTGAGCGTCTGTTCTTGCTGCCGCCTGTTCCGGCGTTTCCGGCTTGAATTTCATGGTGTCGATCAGCTTTTGAAACAGTGCATAGCGCCGGGGCTGCTCGGAAAGGAATCCATTTGCGCCCATCCTGGTGCCCAGATAATCGTCAAATCCGTGCCACCATTCATGTGCCAGGGAACCTGCACCGTGCATCTTTGTCAGGTTGATCACCTTGCGCAGCGGTTCGTAGTGGGCCGCCGCGTTGCCGCTGCCTCTTGCGCCAAAAGCAATCGCCAGAACACCATTGTAGGCAATATCTTTATCGCTGATCTGCAGGGCTGCCGCCAGGTCTTTCAGTGCTTCAAAGCCCATGTTGAGGGATGCCTGCCGGTCATTCTGGTTCATCCAGTTTCCGAACTCGCCGCCACGGAAGCCGAAAGTATCCAGATAATGCTGCCCGGTGATCTCCGCGCCGTTTCGGTAATCCGGTCCGGTACGCCGCACATGGGCAAGCTGGGGTGGTACAAATCTGGTCTTTCCGCTTTTGGCACGGCCTTTCACATAGTCCTGCACCCATTTCAGGGCAGCATCCCGTGTTTCAAAATTGGTCTGTAAAATGGAATAGCCCTTAGTCACATAAAAGGTGTTGGGTTTCCAGTCTCGATTGCGGGAATAGGTATGTGCACCGTCATTGAAGTGGATCTCATAGCCCCTGGGAACCTTTTCTTCTTTGGCAACGCCAAACTGTTCCTGCTGGGCTTTTCGGGTAAAATCCCGTTCAAACTGCGCTGCGGAACGGATCAGCAGTGTATTTGCCAGCTTACTGGTAATGACCGGGTTATCCTGACCCTTTTTCGTTGCCCGGTAGTGGACACCTCCGCCGTACCCATAGACCTGTTCCAAATATCCGTTTTCGATAAAGAAACGGTCATAGGCTTTCACTGCATCTTCCACGTTACGGACACCCAAAACCACTCCTTGCAGCTGCCTGACCGTTTCAATGTATTCTTTCTGCCGGGCCAGACGCTTTTCAGGGGTATCATCTGAACGGTAATACTGCGGGGAAGCACTTAGGTTATCCCTTGCCTTTTTCATAAAATAGACCACGCCAAGAGGAATCCCATCCTCCAGCATGGCCTCGTAATCCGGTTTCTTCCAGATATTATCTTTCTTGACGAACTTTTCAGCTTCGCGGTCATTCATGACATCCAGGTCTGTCACATACCTGTCTCTTATACACATCTGACGCTGCCGACGATACTCCTTGTGTAGA
>ERZ1027052.62-NODE-62-length-28635-cov-6.797656_pt1 | contig 28635 bp, 25 predicted proteins | sample MGYA00519428_ERZ1027052 | MGnify/ENA primary metagenome ERZ1027052 (study PRJEB26926, sample SAMN06164572) | human gut metagenome | biome: ENVO:00009003; feature: ENVO:2100002; material: ENVO:00002003 | host: Homo sapiens | place: USA | collected 2012 ...
GATCTACACAAGGAGTATCGTCGGCAGCGTCAGATGTGTATAAGAGACAGCCGTTTAACAGCATCTGAGCGAATTTTTCATAGTCGTTTACGGTGGAAACAAGTCCTGCACCGCCTATCTCAAATTCGGGACGCTTTGTGTACTTGTAAACAAGTCCTAAGTGCTGCCAGTCGCACGGAGCGAGCTTTCCGTCCTCGCCTCTGATATAGATTTCTGCAAAGCGGTCACGCTTTTCGGCAGGTACATAGAAATCGGTATCGTTCATACCGAGAGGCGTGAATATCTCATCTTTAAGGAAGTCGCCTAAACGCTTTTTGCTTACAACTTCAACTATCGCACCGAGAACATCGGCGCAGACGCTGTAGTTCCAGCAGGTGCCGGGCTGTGCGAACAGCGGTATTTTACCCATTTCGTTGCACATCTCAACGGTTGAATATGTGCCGTTGCCGGAAAATGCTCTTTCGTAGAATTTATCGAATAAATCAGCCATTTTATCGCCGGAGGGATTTACGTTTCTGTCGGGGTACATAAGTCCTGCGGTCATTGTAAGCAGGTCGATGATTTTGACTTCACGGTTTGCCGGAACAATGCCGTCTTTGGTTTCGACCTTCTGATCCTTAAAGCCCTCAAGAAACCAGCTTACGTTGTCGGAAAGGTCAATAAGCCCTCTGTCGTAGAGTATCATTGTCGCAACTGCGGTAATAGGCTTAGTCATACTGTAAAGACGGTATATCGTATTGTCGGATACCTTAAGATTACGGGCAACGTCAGCCATTCCGAAGCATTTATCGTATACTCGCTCTCCGTCCTTGATTATTCTTAAATGTCCGCCCGGGATCATTCCGCTGTCAACCTGCGACTGCATCATTTCATCTAGGCGGTTTAGTTTATTCTTGTTCATATTAACTCCTGTTTGCCTTACGGCTGTTATTTTCAGATTTATTGTAGCATATCCGATGTGGAAATGCAACGTAAAAAGGAAAAGAAACAGCTTGTACGGCTGTTTCTCTATTAATTTACTTAATTTCGAGCGAATCTATAACGCCTGCTATAAGGTCGGGGAATGCGTCATCGTCTGTAGACTGGGTGAAGGAGAAACAATAAGCATCTTCGCCCGACTGGATCATATACTGTGTTATGGTGGTCTGCTTTGTTACCTGTGACACCATGCCTGTCAGCTGCATATAGATTGCCTTTTTGCCTGCTATTTCGGTGTGCTGAAAATCAACCAGCTTGAAGTCCTCCATAGTAGCCTTATATGTGGCGGTCATCTGCTCGGAGGTCACATCTTCGATAGGGCTGTTGGTCTTGCTGACTACAAGATTGAATTTATTCTCGTTGTATTCGTCTGTTGACGCAAACTGATAAGCTATAGAGGCACTTGCGAGCTTCCAGTCCTCAGGCATTTTGAATGACAGGTTGCCGTTTGCAAGGGAGAATTTGCCGTCCTTTACATATTCGTAAGTGACGGTCGATTCGGTGCTGTTTTCGCCGCTTTTATTCTCGTCACTGCTCTTGGTATCCTCTGAATTGCTGTCGGTTTTGCTTTCGCTGTTGACAGCTTCCGATGATGTGGCGGAGGATTCCGAAACGGGTGTTGTGTCGCCGACATTACCCGTTGATGCATCAGATGAGGTCGAGGACGAACTGCAGGCGGTGAGCGCCGCTGTGCAGGAGAGTATCAGAGATACGGCAATGAGTTTTATATAAGTTGATTTCATACTGAAATTCCTTTCGATAATCAAATAGTCAGCCGATAGGCTTTATAAATGATATTTTAGCACATAAGGCGTAAAAAGTCAATTTCTAACCTTTATAAAAGGCGATTGTGAAAGAAATTTCATTTATTTTTCGTATTGTTCCAAAACCCAAGCAAGTTTCATAGAATATAACAAAAACATATTGCGGAGGTTAAGCTATGGAAAAATGTACATTCAGCACGGTTACGCAGAAATATCTTGACAGCTATGCAGGCATACTTGATACTATGACGGGAACGATGAACTGCGCAAAGGAAAATGACAGTATTTCTTATAATTTCATCGTGAAAATGATACCGCATCATCAGGCGGCAATAAGAATCTCTGAGGAGCTGCTGAGATATACGACCTGCATTGCGCTACAGAATATCGCAACGGAAATTGTTGTGACGCAGACAAAAGAAACGGAAGAAATGAGAAAAATGCTCTGCGGATGTGCAGGATACCGTAATGACGGTCAATCGCTGTGCGGATACAGGCGGCAGTACGGCATTATTGTTACGAATATGTTCAGCCGTATGAGGTCGGCTTGCCCGGATAACGATATAAATATAAGCTACATAAGGCAGATGATACCGCACCACGAGGGCGGTATTGCGATGTGCAGGAATGCGATGAGATTCAGTATATGCCCTCAGTTAAGAGCAGTGCTTAAGGATGCTGTCAAAGCTCAGGTAAAAGGTATTGAGGAGATGAAAAAGCTGCTGCAGTGCAAGGCATGACGGATTGCAAAGGCAGGTATGACAAAAACTCCCGACGGCACTTAAAATACCGTCGGGAGCTTTGTTATTTGAATATGAAGTTTAATTTCTTTACGTTCGTATCCTGCGAGAAGGTTATTACGTTATACATAAACAGAACGTTCTTGTAATCACCGATATTGACACCGAGCGTTTTTATGTCGCCGTTTATATAGCGAAGGTCAAGTACGGTTATATGACTGTAATTCTTTGCAAGGAACGGTATCAGCGAATGTGCGTAGCTGTCCTTTATCACAAGCAGACTGCCGTTGTCGGCATTTTCGGGGAGAACGGAATTTATGTCTATTCTGGGTACGTTCTGACCGAGGAAGGTGGAATATTTATCCTTTACATTAAGGAACTCACGGAAATACATACTGTCATACGTTCCGTCGGGCTGTGCTCCGCTTTTATATACGGTTACGCTGACCTTAGGTTCATTATCCGCCAGAGCGTAAATGTCTATAGTATCAGGGGTTATGCTGTTGTCGAGCGTCTTTGAATAGAGCGTGCCTCTGAAAGTGTCGGAAGCGTGTTCTACGCTGAACTTATCGGCGGTATATGCGGAAAATTTCATTGCTTTTCCTGCCTCTGTGTAGCCTATATATGCGCCGTAGCTTGTCCAGTGGTGGTCGGTGCGGTAATAAATATAATCGTTTTTGGCACTGCTGAGAGCTGAATATATGTCAATTCCCTTGATTGTGGGAACGCTGTCGTAGCAGTCCTTTATGAACAGCTTCTGGTCTGCCGCACCGCAGTTTGCCGGAAGGGTATCGCTGTATATCTCCTGTGCGTTAGGGGCAAGCATAAAGTACATCTTGATCTTGGGGTATTTCTGAGCGAAGCTTTCCATAGCGGCAAGGTTTTTCGATACGCTTTCCTTATCGTAATCGCTTTCTCTCCACGACTGCATCATTCTGCCGTCCTCGGTGAATATTCCCTTTATCTCCTTTTTGCCGAGCAATCTGTCGAAATCGTTCATAAGGCTTATCCACTGTTCACGCATTACTATTCTGTCCGAAAAGTAGTTTTCAAACTTAGTCATAAACGTTTTGTCGGTTACGGTATCGAAATTGAACTTCGGCATTTTTTCAAGGTAGCGGTTTTCATTTTCGCTGAACGCATTTTCGGGAAGCTGTGCGCTTGATATTATCGTTGCAACTGGTACTGCTATCGAGATAAGAGCAAACAGCCCGATAAGCAGGAACTTATAGATATTTTCTTTTTTCATCTTATTTACTCCTTTCTCAGAAATTGAAGTACAGGAACGGGTTGTAGGTCTGATCTACAAGGTATGCGGCGCACATAACGAACATTCCCATAAGACCGGCAATTCCGCCGTAATTGATAAGCAGAGGCAGTTTTTTCTTCAAATATTCCACTGCGAGCTTGGGAAGGTCTGTACAGCCGATTATGCATATAATGAATGTTATTCCGTAGGTGGATATCTGATACATTGCTGTGCTGTCTATAAACGGTGTGCCGCCTGCGCCGAACATATTGGCTGCATAGGCGAAGGCTGTGGGCAAATCCGCTGTGTCAAACAGCACCCAGCCGAGTATTACAAGCAGCATTGTATAGATGTGGCAGAATACTGCCGGAATCTTCTGAAGCCATTTGCCGAGAAAGAGCTTTTCAAGTATGATGACAACGCCGTACAGCGAACCCCAGAGTATGAAGTTCCAGCTTGCGCCGTGCCATACGCCTGTAAGGAACCACGTTATAGCGAGGTTCATTATAGTTCTCGGCATACCTTTGCGGTTGCCGCCGAGAGGGAAGTAGACGTATGATTTAAACCACGAACCGAGTGTGATATGCCATCTGCGCCAGAATTCAGAAATGCTTTTTGAAAGGTAGGGGTAGTTGAAGTTTTCGGGGAAGTGGAATCCCATCATTTTGCCAAGACCTATAGCCATATCGGAGTATCCCGAGAAGTCAAAGTAGATCTGGAAGGTGAATGCGAGTATTCCGAGCCACGAGCTTACTACAGATACCTGTGAAATGTCGGTTGATTTTACCGCTGTCCACAGTGCGCCTATGCTGTTGGCGATAAGCACTTTTTTGGAAAGTCCGATTATGAATCTTATAATTCCGTCATAGATAAGGTCGAGCGTTATCGTTCTGTCGTCAAGCTCTTTTGCCACATCGTCATATCTTACGATAGGGCCTGCGACAATCTGAGGGAACAGGGTCACGAAAGCCGCAAAGCTTATAGGATTTTTCTGAACCTTTACGTTGCCCATATATAAGTCTATCGTATAGGACATTGACTGGAACGTGAAGAAGCTGATACCGATAGGAAGCATATTCATAGGCAGAAAATCAATGCCGAAGAAGTTCATATTGTTTATGTCGATTATCTGACTTCCTGCTATTGCGTTGATGTTTTCAGCGATGAATCCGCTGTATTTGAACACGCCGAGTAGTCCGAGATTCATAACAACCGACACAATAAGGCATAGCTTGCGGGGGAGCTTTTTCCCTTCAAAGTGGTTCATTGCAAGACCCGCAAAATAGTCTATCATTGTTGAGATGAGCATTACCACAACGTATATAGGCTCGCCCCACGAATAGAAAACAAGACCGCTTAGCAGGATGATGAAGTTCTTGCTTTTTTTAGGAGCAATGTAATATATCAACAGGGTTATCGGCAGGAACAGATATATGAATATCGATGTTGAAAAGACCATAAATTAATTACCTTTCGTGTACGGTTTCATTTTTTTCAAACGCAGTGCGCACTGCGTTTTCATATTCTTCTTTTGTATAAAGCCTGTTTATCACTTCAAGCATAGTATTTGCGCTGAGTATCGGCGGTAAGCCGAGTGCCAGCAATACGTCACGTCTTAGCTGTGAGCTGTTGGCAGAGCCTATCATTCCGTCATCCATCATATCGGATTTGGTTAGAAAGTCGTGCTTTTTATAAGCTGTATCGCCTTCGGTCGCAACACCGGCTTTTTTCAGAGCAGACTCCAGTATCTCTGTGTCAAGTCCCTCAACCCCGAGATAGCCTTCGGACGAGGGAACGGTTTTGCGTTTTTCCTTGCCTTTTATCTGAGGCACGAATACGTTTATTATATCGCCGTTTTTACAGCAGCCTTTTATATGATTTCTGATTTTAAGTCCTGCGCTGTCGCTGTCGGTAAGTATCACTATTCCGCAGGTAGAGGCAAGAGTTCTTATCAGCTCGGTTTTTTCTTTATCCTTATATATTCCGAAACCGTCTGTGGTTATTATAACGGTATCGAGCAGGGAGGAGAGTTTTATTTTATCATATTTGCCTTCGACTATTACGGCACGTCTGAGCTTTATCAATAGTACGACCTCCTGCTTTTTTCGGGGGAGAGTTTTACTATCGTTTCCTCAAGCACAGTTCTGTAGTTAATCGCTGACGTCTTGAGGGCAAGGTCGGCGTTGAACAGAATATCAAGGCAGTTTCTTATATGCTCCGTATCGAGCCGTGATACGAGATTCATCGCTTTTGTCACAACGAAGGTACGGTTTTTGGCATATCCGAAATCATCAGCTGTCTGTTGTGAGGATTTTCCTGCTCCCTGTGCGGTTTTTGCACGGTAGAAGTCGATATAATTCGAAGAAAGAGCCGCCAGTATAACAACAGGCTCGATTTTTTGCGTCAGCAGGTCGTCAAGTATCAGGAGCGCCTGTCTGCGATTACCCTTCAGAAGCTCAGTCGCAAGCGAATATATGCTTGTGTCAAGCTGTTTTATTGTCAGCTTGTCTATCATTTCTGCTGTTATTTCGCCTGTGCCGGCATAACTGCACAGTTTATCGGTTTCGGTAGAAGCAAGGGAAAGATCGCATAGTGTAAGCTCCGCTATATGCTGAGCGTCAGCCCGTGATATTACACAGCCACGTTTCGCCGCTTTTTTCATAATAAGCTCCGTCACTCTTGCCGTCGTAAGATGGGCAAATTCGCAGACTGCGGCATTCTTCTGCTTTGTGAGGGCGGTTATGAGTTTTTTGTTCTTTGCTTTTTTAAGCTGTTCCGTGTTTCCCGTCATACTGATTATTACCGTGCATTCATCGGGAACATCCTTCAGGGAGTTCAGTATCGTTTCGATACCGTTATCATCGAACTTTTCAAGGTCGAGGTCGCTTATCAGAACAGCCTTGCTGTCTGCAAAGAGGGGCATACTGTCTATACTGTCCGTGAGCGTGTCAACAGGGAATGTTCCTGCGAGCTTTATGAGATTTATATCATTCCTGTCCTTGCCGACGGTTGCGTCAAGCAGGCGGTCGGTATAAGTCTTTACAAGAAAGCGTTCTTCGCCGTAAAGATAGTTTACACGGCTGATTTCACGACTTTTGATGGCTGTTGACAGCTTATCCTCGTCCAGCTTCATACTGTTTCCCCTTTCTATCTGTAATTGCATCGGGCGGTTATCCCGTCCTCGTTTATGCACAATTCGCACTCGGTAAAATAAAGAGATATTCCGTTTGACGCTTTCTGATACCTGTTTATCAGAAAGCAGGGTGTACCGGCAGAGATATATCTGCTTTTATCCCATAGGATATTTATCATATCCGTCTGTGCCTTTCCTGCGGAGGAGATGTTGATTTTTGTGTTGTATGCCGACAGGAGCAGGGCATTGTTACGGCATCTGACCGAAAAAAGTCCGCCGTTTATATCATTGCCGCCGTCACACTCGGATACGTTTTCGGAAATAGCGTGTGCGGCTTTGACAAGTTCATTTCCGGGATTCTGATTATTGCAGAAAATGAGCGTGTCGGCATTGGTCTTATTGTTTCCCAGAAGCACGTTTTTTATTGTGCTAAGCTCTTTTTTATTGTTTCCGATAAGTACCGCCGCCGAATAATCACGTGAAAGTATCACAACAGAGCCGTTTGCTCCGTCACTGTGCATAAGTATTCTTATGCTGTCGTCCGGAATCTGAGGCAGTACAGTGTTTACTGCGGTAAAGCACAGCAGTGAAACAATAAGTATCGGAACAGCGTATTTCTTTTTAAGCAGAAGATAACACACAGCAGCAACGGCTGAAATCACAACAATCGTTATAATCACCGTAAACGGCTCACAGCTGAAGTGCAGGAACGGTACAGCGGCAAATGCCGAGAATACTATCCGCATAATGTCACAGCAGAAGTGCGATATTGCGGCAAGCGGTATTATCGCACCGCCTGTCAGTGCAAATATCAGCATCGCCGACAGGCACAGTGTGAAAAGAGGCACTGTTATCACCGATACGATTATGCCTGCAAGCGAAAACGTACCGAAGTATATAGCCGAAAGCGGTATTCCCGCAAGTGCGGCACACAATGACACGCATAACGTATCGCAAAGTCTGCCGTTTAAAAACGGGAGCTTGTCTTTCAGCCATGCGGAAGCCGAAACGCCGACAGCACCTGCTCCCACGGTAGTTACCGCAGAGAGTATCAGACCTGCGTCAAGGCAGGAGAGAGGGTCGAAAAGCGTTATCAGCAGTACGGCAAGTCCGACAGAATTAAGACAATCGCTCCTGCGGTAAAACAGAGCGCCTGTGTTTGCCGTGATAATCATTATTCCGCTTCTCAGCACCGAAGCCGTAAAGCCGAAAAAAGCCATAAAGCCTACTGTAAGCACCGCAGTTATCACAAACCTTACACGGTAGGAGTATCCGAGCCGTGTAGCTGTCAGCAAAGCCGACAGTACGGTCATAATAAGCGTCAGGTGCATACCTGACACAGCGGTAAGATGCGATACTCCCGACAGCTTTATATCGCTGTAAAGGTCATCGGAAAAAGAACGTTTGTCACCGAAGAATATACCTTTCATCAGCGCACCGCTGTCATCAGGAAAGCTATCGTCAATACGCCCTATCAGATATTCACGGTAATCGTCAATGAACGATAACGGGTAATCTCCCTTTGTTACGGAAATGTCGCCGTAAGGTATGGCGGATAAAGTTATACCGTCGCTCCTGTATCGGTCGGCAGTGCCGTAATATGCCGTATTTGTCAGCTTTTCAAACCGGGCTTTGAAATGTAACATATCGCCCTTTTTCACATCAATGTCATCGGTATACATAATCACGCCGACCTTGCCGTCTGATGTATAGGTATAAAGGCTGAAAACGGCTGAATCATTACCAATTACTTGTTTTTGTGCCACAGTTGCGGTTATGTCATAGGTTCCGTTCAATAACGGTTCAGCCGCTTTTGCCATAGACAAGGATACACAGCTGAATACGGTTATTCCTGCGGCACAGCAGAGCAGTACTGCGGATATGTCATATTTTCTTGTTAAAATCGCTGTTATTATAGCAACAGCTATAAGCAATATTACTCCACAAATGAGAAAAATTGCAAAATCAAAGAAAATTGAGGCGAAAATCAGTCCTATCAGATATGAACCTCCAACAGCCGCTAATTTCCGCCTCACAACTATTCACCTTTTAAGCAAGCTCAACGCTCAGCTTTTTGCCGCCGAGTAAGTGGAAGTGGAGATGACGCACTGTTTGGCCGCCGTCTTCACCCACGTTTGAAACGATTCTCCAGCCGTTTTCAAGGTTGAAGGACTCGGCAAGATGCTTTGCAACAAGCATAATGTCTTTTACTATACCGGCATTGCTTTCATTAAGCTCATCTACACCGCCGATATGTTCTTTGGGAATGATAAGGATATGTACCGGTGCCATAGGATTAATATCCTTGAAAGCGATTACTTTATCGCTCTCGTATACCTTTTCGGAAGGGATTTCGCCTGAAACAATTTTACAAAAAATGCAATCCATACTTTTTCCTTTCCGGCTTTTATCAGCCAATCATATTCTTTACTATATCGGTAAGCGCAAGCAGAGCCTCGTCAATCTTTGTTACATCTGCGATGCCTGCCATAGCTGTGTCGGGCTTTCCGCCGCCCTTACCGCCTGCGATAGCCGCAATTTCCTTTACTATCTTTCCTGCGTTTGCACCCTTGGCAACAGCTTCGGGGCTTGCGATACAAAGGAAGTTGCCCTTGCCGTCGGATACACCTGCAAGCACGGCGATGAACGAATCGTTAGCGTCTTTCAGCTTGTCGCCGGCTTTTCTGAGGCTGTCGCCCGTTACACCCGAAAGCATAGCGGAGAATACCTTTATGCCGTTTACTTCTGTTGCGCCCTCTGTTACATTCTTCATCTGGCTCATTGAAATGATGCCGTTAAGGCGGTCTATTTCAGCTTGCATAGCGTGCATCTCGTTCATCATGTTTTCGCACTTCTGCATTACGGCGGAGGGGTTTGCTATTTTCAGTACCTGAGCAATGTTTGTAACCATTGCCTTTGTCTGATCGTATGCGGAGAGTACATTGTAGCCTGTTACAGCTTCGATTCTTCTTACGCCCGAAGCTACCGATGTTTCGGAAATTATCTTGAACAGACCTGCCTTTGCGGTATTGTCAAGGTGAGTACCGCCGCAGAATTCCGTAGAAACATCGCCTGCCTGTACAACTCTTACAATATCGCCGTACTTTTCACCGAACAGAGCCATTGCGCCCTTCTTGCGTGCTTCCTCGATAGGAAGTTCTTCGGTTACAACGGGGATACCTGCAAGAATCCAGTCATTTACGAGCATTTCAATCTTTTCAAGCTCTTCGGGAGTTACTGCGCTGAAGTGGCTGAAGTCGAAACGGCATCTGTAGGGATCTACAAAAGAGCCTGCCTGATGAACGTGGTCGCCGAGAACCTTTCTGAGCGCCGCCTGTAAAAGATGTGCACAGGTGTGGTTTCTTGCTGTAGCCATACGCTTCTTTTCATCGACAGTCGATTTTACGCTGTCGTCTGTGTAGAAGCAACCGCTCTCGACATGGCAGTTGCAGATAAACTGTCCTGCGCCTGTCTTCTTGGTGTCGATAACCTGCATTACGTTTTCGCCTGCCGTAATTGTACCGCAGTCGCCTACCTGTCCGCCGCTTTCTGCGTAGAAAGGTGTAATATCAAGAACTACCGTTACCTCGTCACCCTCGTTGCATACATCTGTGACCTCGCCGTCCTTTATCATAGCAAGAATCTTGCTGTCGGCGGTAAGCGACTTGTAGCCTACGAATGTGGTAGTAAGTCCGCTGAGCGCATTTGCTGTAGCCTCGTCCCAGCCGCCCTTGAATGCCTGATTTGAGCGTGCCTTTGCTTTCTGCTCGTTCATAAGCTCAAAGAATCGTTCTTCATCTATACCGATATTCTTCTCCTGAAGGATCTCTCTTGTAAGGTCTATGGGGAAGCCGTATGTGTCGTGCAGCTTGAAAAGGTTTTCGCCGCTTAAAATAGGCTTGCGTGTATCGTCTGCCGAAAGTTCCTTTATAAACTCGCCGAGTATCTGCATACCCTTGTCAACTGTCTTTGCAAAGCTCTCTTCTTCGGTCTTGATGACCTTCTTTATATATTCTCTCTTTTCGTCAAGCTCGGGATAAGCTGTGAGGTTTTCGTTTATAACCGTGTCGCATATCTCATAGAGGAATGGTCTGTTTACGCCGAGCATTCTGCCGTGTCTTGCGGCACGTCTTAACAGACGGCGCAGAACGTAACCTCTGCCTTCGTTTGAAGGACGGATACCGTCGCCAACCATAAATGTCGTTGAACGGATATGGTCGGTGATAACACGGATAGAAACGTCTGTTGTGGGGTCATCGTGATAGTTTACACCTGCAACGGAGCAGATTTTCTTCATAATGTTCTGAATAGTATCAACTTCAAACAGGTTGTCAACATCCTGCATTACGCAGGCAAGACGCTCAAGTCCCATACCTGTATCAATGTTCTTTGTTGCAAGCTGAGTATAGTTACCCTTGCCGTCATTGTCGAACTGTGTGAATACGAGGTTCCATATCTCGATAATTCTGTCACATTCTCCTGCCTGTTCAAAGCTCTCGAAAGGACCGTACTTTTCACCTCTGTCAAAGTGTATCTCAGAGCAGGGGCCGCAGGGGCCGCTTCCGTGCTCCCAGAAGTTGTCTGCCTTGCCGAGCTTGATTATTCTGTCACGGGGTACGCCGACTTCGTTAGCCCAGATGTCGCCTGCTTCATCGTCTTCTTCGTAAATCGTTACCCAGAGTCTGTCCTCAGGGATTTCAAGTACCTTTGTGAGATACTCCCACGCCCATGCCGTAGCCTCGTGCTTAAAGTAATCTCCGAATGAGAAGTTGCCGAGCATTTCGAAATATGTGCCGTGTCTTGCAGTTTTACCTACGTTGTCGATGTCGGGTGTTCTGATACACTTCTGACAAGTTGTTACACGGTGTCTGGGCGGTTCTTCAATGCCCTGGAAGTATTTCTTGAGAGGTGTCATACCTGCGTTTATAAGCAGTACGGAGTTATCTCCCTGCGGTACCAGCGGTGCCGATGCCATTCTCAGATGTCCTTTGCTTTCGAAAAATTTCAGATAGCTTTCTCTAAGATCGTTTAGTCCTGTCCATTTCATATAATTTATGATTCCTTCCGTTTATCATCAGGGTAGCAAAAAAGCCGTACCCGATTTTTAATTAAACATACCTATTAAATTATATACGAATTTGGAAAAAAGTCAATATTTTTTTGTGACAAAGAGGTGAGAGAGGGGTAAAAAATAAAGAGCCTTTTACGTTCAGGCTCTTTATATGCAATTGAAATTATTCGGAAACATCGGATGAAACCGGTTCAGGCTTGCTGTTTTCGGTTTCTTTGCTGTTTTCATTGTTGCTTTCTTTGCTGTCGGTACTTTCGGTCTTACTGCTTGCGGTTTCGGGCTTTTCGGCAGGGAATGCCTTTGCGATCTCTGTCAGAAGCTCGGTAATCCTGCCGCTCGGACGTTCAAAATATTTGTTTTTCACAACGGTGATTTTTCCGTCCTTTACCGCCTTAAGTCCGGAATAATTTTCGTTTGTGGTAAGCATATCCTTGCCTATAGTGTCGCTGACGAAAATAAGATCGGGCTGATTGTCCTTCAGTATTTCGGGGTTATAGGTATAACCGCTTGCACTCTCGGCTATGTTTGTGCCGAAAAGGCTGAGTATCGCATTTTCAAACGTGTCCTTGCCTGCGGGGGTATTTGCGGCGGTGACGTATATAAAAGTTTTGTCGGTCTTTTTAATCGAATCAAGCTGTTTTTTTACGGGGGCGAATGCTTTTTCGCCTGCAGATTCGCCGTCAAAAATGCCGTTCATTGCAAGCCCGAAAAATTTGTAGATGTTTTCAAATTCCTCAATGGTTTTCGGGGACGCAATTGTCAGAACTTTTGTGCCTTGCGCCTCCAGTGAGATTCTGTCCTTTGTGACGATAGGTGTTGCGGTTATCACAAGGTCGGGTGAGAGCTTTTTTATCGCCGCAATATCGGGATTCGCACTGCTTGCGGCTTTCGGCAGCTCCTTTACGCTTTCGGGGTAGTCACAGTAGTCACTGACGGCAACTATCCTGTCGCCGTAGCCCATTTCAAAAAGAATCTCTGTATAGGCGGGGGTAAGCGATACTATTTTTTCGGGAGCTTTCAATATCTCCGTGTCGTTCAGCGTCACGGGGTATGCGCTCAGCGGCTCTGAAGCCTCACTGCTTTCCGTTATCGCACCGGACGATCTGCCCGGTACGAGTACGATATTTTCACATCCGCTTATCGCAAAGGTCAGCATAAGCAGTGCCGAAATCAAAAGCGGTATTTTTTTCTTCATCACATTTTCTCCGGATCTATGCCGAGTGCGAGCTTTGATTGCAGGCTGTCGGCGAACTGTCTTGCTATTCTTGGGGATCTGCCGTTTCTCTTAAGAGCAAATCTTTCCGCACATCTGTCGAGCTTGTCTGCGTCTATTATTATGCCTCTGTCAAGGATAAGGCTGCGGACTATTTCGAGATAGGTTTCCTTGTTCGGTGCGAGGAATGTCACAAACAGACCGAATCTGTCGGACAGTGACATACTTTCGTCAATTTCATCCGCACTGTGAACATTGTCGCCCATACGGCTGCTTTCGGTTTCCTTGATAAGATGGCGGCGGTTGGTGGTCGCATATATGAGTATATTTGACGGTCTTCCGCAGACAGAGCCTTCCAGAACCTTCTTGAGTATGCCGAAGCCTTCATCGTTTTCACCGAATGAAAGATCGTCTATAAAGATTATGAATTTCAGTGGGCTTTCGCTGAGTGTTTTGTAGAGCGTGGGCAGGCAGGCAACATCCTTTTTGTCGACCTGTACGATACGCAGATTTGCATATTCGTTGAGAAGCGCTTTGACGGTCGATGATTTTCCTGTGCCTCTGTCGCCGTAGAGCAGGGCATTGTCGGCAGGGTGACCTGCTATGAATGCTCTTGTGTTGTCGACTATCTGCTTTCTCTGCGATTCGTATTTCTTCAGATCGGACAGACGTATTGCGTCGGGCTTTTCTATCGGATGAAGCAAGCCGTTATCATATACAAACGCTTTATATTTTGCGTAAATGCCGCTTCCGTTCTCGCTTATATGGCGGATGAAGTATTCGGCGTTGCAGTCAAAGCCTCCCGTAACATATTCGGGGAGCGAGAAAATAAAATTCTCGTTGAACTTCTGGAAAAGATAATCCTTCAGCTTGTGAGCCGACATTTTGGCAAGCTCCTTGATTACCGATACGTCATATTCAACCGCATACTGCTTGTTGGTATCTTCTTTTCTGATGTAGCTTTCGATGAGCTTTGAGTCTGCGTAGGTGAGAAGCTCACGGAGGTAATCGGCAAGCGTTATGTCGTTCGTCAGCAGATACCGTGCTATGTTTGTATAAGCATCGATAGCGGTTTCTTCATCGTCGCTTGCAAGGCGTTCAAACTGATCTATCAGATAATCGCCGCTTATGTCAAATGCCGTAAGTGATTTTAACTTGTGTGCCGTTTCTTTCATTTGTCATTCCTTCTTTTTGTGCTTATATATCCTGCTGAGCCGTATTTCTTATCAGCGTCAGCATATTGTCGAAATCTTCAAGTGTTGCAAGGCTGCCGCACATATTGCGCAGTTTAGCCGCACCGGGTCTGCCCTTGAGGTACCATGCGGTATGCTTGCGTGCCTCCTTCATACCGATATATTCGCCCTTATCGGCACAAAGCAGTCTTATATGCTCGTTCATTATTTCAAGCTGTTCGTCGGGGGAGGGGGGAGGCAGTGTTTCACCTGTTTCAAGATAGTGCTTTATTTCCGAAAATATCCACGGTCTGCCGCAGGCGGCTCTGCCGACCATAACCAGATCGCAACCTGTGTAATCGTACATACGTTTACAGCTTTCGCCGCTGTCAACATCGCCGTTTCCTATCACCGCTATGCTGAGTGCCTGCTTAACCTCTGCGATTATCTCAAGGTCAGCCTTACCGCTGTACATCTGATTTTTTGTCCTGCCGTGAACGGCGACTGCCTTTGCTCCGCTTTCCTGAGCAACACGGGCAACCTCTACGGCGTTCACGTTCTTTTCGTCCCAGCCCTTTCTTATCTTCACCGTTACGGGAATATCGGTGGCTTTTACAACAGCCTCAACGATATGTCCGAGAAGAACGGGATCTTTCATAAGTGCAGAGCCTGCGCCGTTGCCTGCTACCTTCGGTACGGGACAGCCGCAGTTTATATCTATGAAGTCGGGCTTGTACTGCGCCGCAATAACAGCCGCCTTTGCCATAAATTCAGGCTCACTGCCGAAAAGCTGTATCGCCATAGGACGCTCATAATCGGTGACGGTAAGCAGAGCCGCAGTTTTCCTGTCGGAATAGCACAGCCCTTTTGCGCTTGCCATTTCTCCTGTGAGTAATGCCGCTCCGTATTTCTTGCACATAGTACGCATTGCCTTATCGGCAACAGACGCCATCGGAGCCAGTGAAGCGGTTTTTTCTATTTTAACATTTCCGATTGTAATGTATTCCACTGTCGGTTTAAGTTGACTCCTTTCGGAATATATTTAAATTATTATAGCACTTTTTTATCGTCTGTTCAATAGTTTATGAGGCTGTGAATACGGAAGTTGCCGCCAATCTGAATCTTTTTATACAATATTCCTATTTTTAACTTGCAATGCGACAAAAAATATTGTATAATATTACACGGTATTTTTACCGCATGAGTGTAACGGATTATTTAAACGCTGTTAACATTACGGTGTTATCATTGACATAATGCCGTTAAGGCAGTAAATGTTCACGTTTTCACGTTAAGGAGTTGTTATCTTGGCATTCAAGTTATTCGATTATCAAAGCTCGGGCAAGGGCGTATCAAAATCGGCACCGCAGAAAAAGCCGTTTTTCAAATATTGGGAAATATTCGGCAGAAAGTTCTGGAAGCTGATAGAGCTTAATATGCTGTATGTTCTTTTCTGCATACCCATAATTACCTTTGGACCTGCTACGGCGGCTCTTACTCACGTTATGAGAAAGTTCATTCTCGAACAGCCGTGCTTTGTTTTTGATGAATTCTTTACTGCTTTCAAGAAGAATTTCAAGCAGTCGGTCTTTATCGGTATAGTTGACGTTATAATGATAGTATCCGTCTGGATTGCCTGCTTCCAGTTCCTTATGAACGAATCGCTTCCCGACGGCTCGCTTGTGTTTATCTGCATTATGATATGCTGTGCTACTCTTGTGTTTATAATGCACTTCTATATTTATCTTGAGATCGTTGCACTGAACCTTTCGATCGGCTCGATTCTCAAGAACGCTGTCTTCCTTGTTTTTCTGGGAGTAAAGCGTAATTTCATTGCGCTTATCATCAATCTCGCTATAATAAGTCTTATTGTGCTTTTTTTACCTTTTTCGGTATTTGCGGTTATATTCTTACCGTTGTCGCTTATGTGCTTTACCACTACATTCATTTGTTATCCCGTGATACAGAAGTATATTGTCAATCCGTATTATGAGGAGCGTGGTGAACGCAACCCCGAGCTTGGCCCAATAACCGAGGAGGATATTGCCGAAAATGCCGTGTTTGTTGACAGAGGCGGCAGTGAAAAAGAGATCAAGGCGGCTCCCAAGGCTCACGGAAAAGTTATCAAATAGTTAAGTCTGACGGCATTCCCGCATTAATTGCGGGAGTGCCGTTTCGCATAAAAAAAGAGCGTTTGCTCCGAATTTACAAAAACTGTTGCATTATACCTTTAAAAGTGGTATAATTATTTAGTATCGTGCAGTTTGCGGCTGTAGCGTTACAGGCAGAACACAAAGAAAGAAGGGTATTGATATGAAGGCTGATTTACATTGCCACACCACAATGTCTGACGGCTCACTGGGACTTGAGGAAACCATTGCACAGGCTAAGCGTTACGGTATTGATTATTTTGCGATAACCGACCACGACACGCTGTCTTCTTCGTCAAGGGCGGTAGTTCTCGGAGAGCGTTACGGCGTAAACGTAATTCCTGCTGTCGAGTTTTCCACATATGACAGCAAACACGGAACTAAGGCGCACATAATATGCTACAACCCCGAAAAACCGAACAGGCTTGAGGGTTTATGTCTGCGTACCTGTGAGCTTCGTAAGAAGCGTGGCAAGCAGATGGCTATGAAGGTGATTGAAAAGTATCCTATAACGCTTGAGAGCATATTGCGTTATGCGACAGGCAGTAAAGTCATATTCAAGTGTCATATCATGCACGCCCTGATGGATTACGGATATACGACCGACCTTTACGGCAAGGTGTATGACGAGCTGTTCAATCCTGCAACGGGACTCTGCGCAGAGGAAGTCAGCACGGATATGCAGGATTATCCCGAAGTACATTTTGTACTGGAGCTTATACATTCTGCAGGCGGTGTGGCTGTACTTGCTCACCCTGCGGTATTCGACAATTTCGAACTGCTCGAGGAGCTTGCCGCAGCAGGAAAGATAGACGGCGTGGAGGTATGGCACCAGAGTGCGACCGAAGAACAGCGTGAAAGGCTGCTCAAAACAGCAGGAGAGCATAATCTTATCACAACGGGCGGTTCGGATTTTCACGGATTCTATAACCACTATCCGATAGCTATCGGCACGAACTACACTCCCGATGAATCGCTTCAGCGTATTCTGAAACGGAAAATAAAATAATTGTCCCAAAAGGAAGGAAAAGAAAAATGGCAACCGATATTAAACAGCAGGCACTGGAAAAGCACTATGAATGGCAAGGCAAGATAGAAGTTATTTCAAGAGCACCCGTTAACACAAGGGAGGATCTTTCGCTTTGCTATACGCCTGGTGTTGCACAGGCCTGTCTTGAAATAGAAAAGGACCCTTCGCTGTCATACAAGCTGACACGCCGTAAGAATTTAGTTGCGGTTATCACGGACGGTACAGCCGTGCTCGGTCTTGGCGATATAGGCGGACTTGCAGGTATGCCCGTAATGGAAGGCAAATGCTGTCTGTTCAAGGAGTTCGCAGGCGTTGACGCATTCCCTATCTGCATAAAGTCTAAGGATGTTGACGAGATAGTTAGAACGATAGAGCTTATATCCGACAGCTTCGGCGGTATAAATATAGAGGATATATCCGCTCCGAGATGCTTTGAGATCGAACGCAGACTTAAGGAAAAGCTTGATATTCCCGTATTCCACGACGATCAGCACGGAACAGCCGTTGTAGTGGGTGCGGCACTTATCAATGCGGTACGCTGTGCAGGCAAGCAGATGAAGGATATTACGGTTGTAATAAACGGTGCAGGTGCGGCAGGTATCGCAATAGGCACATTCCTGCTTAATATGGGAATAGGCAATCTTATCATGGTCGATATAAACGGTATCATCAACAGGGATGATAAGTATGAAAATCCCGCTCACGCAGAGATTGCAACAAAGACAAACAACAATAACATAAAGGGCGGACTTTCTGAAGCTATGAAGGGCGCAGACGTATTCATAGGCGTATCAAAGCCCGGTCTTGTAAGCGAGGATATGATAAAGTCGATGGCGGAAAAGCCGATAGTATTCGCTATGGCAAATCCCGAGCCTGAGATAATGCCCGACAAGGCTCTTGCCGCAGGCGCTTATATCGTAGGTACAGGCAGAAGCGACTTCCCCAACCAGATAAACAACGTTCTTGTATTCCCCGGAATATTCAAGGGCGCTTTACAGTGCGGAGCAAAGGCGATAACGGAAGAAATGAAGAAGGCCGCCGCTTATGCTATAGCCGATATCGTAACCCCCGACAAATTATCAAGAGAATACATAATCCCAAGCCCGCTTGACAAGTCGGTAGCCGAAGCGGTAGCCACAGCAGTTGAGAAAGCGGCGCAGGAATAATAAAACAAGAAAGGCAGACAAAAATGACATTTGAATACACACCCAAGGGAGTATGTTCCCGTAAAATGATAATAGATGTTGAAAACGGCAAGGTAGAAGGCCTTCAGGTAATAGGCGGCTGCAACGGAAATCTGCAGGGTATAGCCCATCTTGTACAGGGTATGCCTGTTGATGAGGTTATCGAGCGCCTTGACAGTATAAAGTGCGGCTCAAAGAGCAGTTCATGTCCTGCTCAGCTTGCCGAGGCACTGAAAGAGTATAAAGCCAACAACTGATTAAACGGATAATCGCAGGGAGGTGAAACGGGTGGCGGAATACTGGGACGTGTACGACAAGAACAGAAAGCGTACCGGAAAACTTCATAAAAGAGGTATCCGTATGCAGCCCGGCGAATACAATATCGTCTGTGAGGCGTGGATAGTAAGCGGTAACAGGCTGCTCGTTACACAACGCTGTAAGTATAAGAATTTCGGCGGTCTGTGGGAATGCACGGGCGGTGCGGTCAAAGCGGGAGAATCAAGCATTGACTGTATCAAGCGTGAGATAAAGGAAGAAATCGGCATAGATGTTGCCGATGAGGAACTTACATTCAAAGGTACAAAGCACGGTGCGGCTTTCTTTATAGATTGCTACGAGCTGCACAGAGATCTGTCGCTTGACGATCTGACGCTTCAGACTGAGGAAGTGTCGGGTGCGAAGTTTGTCACGCTTGCGGAATTTGAGAAAATGCAGAAAGAGAAAAAGCTCATTCCCGGATTGTTCGATTTTATGACGGAGCTTGAATTCAGCTTTGTTACAGGAAAAACTACTTGTCCGAAAGGAAATAAGAAATAATGAAAATAATGGCTGTTGATTACGGTGATGCGCACACAGGTCTTGCCTGCTGTGACAGAACGCAGACGCTTGCGTCACCTATAGGCGTTATAGACGAGAGAAATTTTCAGACGTGTGTTGAAAAGGTAGCCGCCGCCGCTGTCGAATATGAGGTCGGCGAGGTCGTGGTCGGAAATCCGATAAATATGAACGGAACATACGGACCGAGAAGTGAGAAGTGCAGAATGTTTGCGGATATGCTTCAGAATTTTCTCGAAATACCCGTTGTTATGTGGGACGAACGTTCAACCACAGTCACCGCACACAATATGATGAATGACGTAAACAAGCGTGGCAAGGAGCGTAAAAAAGTGATTGACGCAGTTGCCGCCGCAGTTATTCTCCAGAATTATCTTGACTATAAGGCAAATTTGCTTGCAAGGGAAAAGGCTAAGCAGGAAGAGAAGTAATGTCAGAATAAACCGATTGGTAATCCTATATCAGTCGGTTTCTTTTATATGAGGTAAAATATGAATATCGAAGATATAGCAAAAGAAGATTTTGACAGAGAAATCAGCAAAGTAAAAGCGTTTGTAAATTCGCACAAGGACAATTTCCAAGATATACTCAATAACGCTTTGAAAAGTGCGGTAAGATATGAATATACTACCGTGGAGTGCAACGGTACAGGAGGTTGGTATAATCCCGATTACTATCTGTTCCTTGCTGTCGGAGGTTACCATAGGGGAAAAATTAAAAAATGTAAAAGCAAGCCTCAGAAATACGGCTATGAATATGGCTTTGATGAAAACGGTCGTCTGATTTACGACTATATGTGTGGCAGTAATAATTACGGATTATATTTTATAACAGTGAAGATGTGTATAGGGTCGGTTGCTTTTACCAAAATGATGATGAGCATATTTTTTTGATATATATGTTTACAAAATACCGTTTTGACGGCGGAAAAGCAAAGGAATGTACATATTTCAATATATTGCCCGGTATCGGAATATCGATGGTAGAAAAGGATTGTTACTTTTATCAAGACGATAAAGTTGCTTTCAGAAGATATATATATTTTAATAACAGCGATAAAGAATTTATATCAAAAAGTACGCAATGGATAAATGAAACCGGATTGCGTGATATGCTTGATATGTCTGATATGTCTGATATGTTTGATATGCGTGATATTTATTCGGATGACTATGTTTTCTCATTAGACGAAAACGGTGTATTTACGCATTATACCGCACAGGACGGCAGAATATATGACGTGCTGTATAGCGGATTTACGCTGAATGATGCCTCTTATTTTCCTTTATAATAAAAACCGGTGCAGGCTGTGTGGCTTGCACCGGTTTATTATATTCTGTTATATCACATCTGTGCCTTAAATCCGCCGAAGTCCTTATTCAGCATATCAACCGCCTGCTGCAGCAGTTCATCGCTGATACCGCCGAATGAGCGTATCTGACGGAGCGGCATACTGCCAATCATACTGCGTACAGCCTCAGGCTCAAAGTGATCTCCGCCGAGCAGACCCTTTGCAACCTTGCTGAAGAGCAGGTCAAGAGTAGCCTTGCCCTCGGCATAGTCCATAAACTCGCCGAATACCGTGTTTTCAGTTGCGACAAACGGGAGCTTTACCGCTGTTTTGTGCGTAACCTCAGCCGTAAGTCTTATATCACGGGATGAGCTTGCTATCATTATATCATATTTGCCGTTAGGTGCGTACCAATCGCCAAGTTCCTCGTTATAGTAGCTGAACGCCCTCTTGTCGAGCCTGAATGTGACTGTCTTTCTTTCACCGGGCTGAAGCTCGATCTTGATGAAATCCTTAAGCTCCTTTTCCGGACGAACAGCAAAGCCCGATTTATCCGCTACATAAAGCTGTACGATTTCCTTACCGGCACAGTTGCCGGTATTCGTGATAACCGCATTTACTGTGAGAATATCGTCATCGCCTACTGCGGTGTCGGAGAGCTTTATATCGGAATATTCAAATGTGGTATAGGATAAGCCGTGACCGAAAGGATAGCGTACTGCCATTTCCTTTTTATCGTAGTATCTGTAGCCTACGAATACACCCTCGTTATATTCTGCGTGGCGGTCGCCCGGGAATGTGAGGTAGCAGGGAGTATCGGATAGCTTCATCGGTATTGTTTCTGCGAGCTTTCCGCAGGGGTTTGCCTTGCCGAAAAGTATATCCGCAGTAGCTTCGCCTGTAGCCTCACCGCAGAGATAAACCTCAAGAACTGCGCTTACCTTATCGTTCCACGGCATTTCAACGGGAGAGCCGTTGTGAAGTACAACTATTACGTTTTCCTGCACCTTGCAGATCTCGTCAATCAATTCGTTCTGGCAGTCGGGCATACGCATATGCTTTCTGTCGTAGCCTTCCGATTCAAAGCTGTCGGGAAGTCCTGCGAAAATTACCGCAACATCACTGTCTGCGGCAAGCTGTACAGCCTCCTCAAGAAGTGCAGGGTTTGTATCGTTTGATTCACGCTCATATCCTTCGGCATAGGAAACATCGGAATATTTTGCGGCGCTGTCAAGTGCGTTTGAGATATTCTTGGTGTTGATGTGTGAACTGCCGCCGCCCTGTATTCTGGGATCTTTCGCAAAAGCACCGATAAACGCTATCTTGGCGTTGCTGTGGGGCAGGGGCAAAGCGCCGTCGTTTTTAAGAAGAACCATACATTCCTTTGCAATATCAGCCGCTTTCTTATGGTCGGCGCTGCGGTCGAAAATATGCTCTCCGCCCTTTACGTCACGGTAGCGGTAAACCTGCTCAAGTATACGCTTCACTGCTGTGTCAAGCACCTTTTCGTCAAGTGTGCCGTTCTTTACCGCCTCGACAATCTTTGCGTCATTAAGACCGCCGCTTGAAGGCATTTCAAGATCAAGTCCTGCGGCAAGACCTTTGACACGGTCGTTTACCGCTCCCCAGTCGGACATAACATAGCCCTTGAAGCCCCACTCGTCACGAAGAACCTTATTCAGCAGATTGTCGTTTTCTGATGAATATTCGCCGTTTATCAGATTGTATGAACACATTACCGTCCAAGGCTGAGCCTTTTTAACGGCAGTTTCAAAAGCAGGGAAGTAGATTTCACGCAGAGTACGTTCACTCATGTCCGATGAGCAGGTCATACGGCGTGTTTCCTGGCTGTTTGCGGCAAAGTGCTTTATAGATGTGCCGACATTCTTGCTCTGCACACCGTTTATATATGCCGCAGAAAGTTCACCTGCAAGATAAGGGTCTTCTGAAATATATTCGAAGTTTCTTCCGCAAAGAGGCGAACGCTTTATGTTTACGGCAGGACCGAGCAGTACTGATACGTCTTCTGCACGGCATTCTTCACCGAGCGTTTCGCCCATCGACAGCATAAGCTCACGGTCAAAGCTGCAGGCGGTAGCGCAAGCGGCAGGGAAGCATACTGCTTTAATGCTTTCGTTAGGGTCAACGGTATCAATATCCTGTTTGCGAAGTCCGTGAGGGCCGTCGCTTACCATAACATCGGGAATTCCGAGACGGTCAACTTTTTTCGTGTGCCAGAAATCCGCACCCGAACAAAGACCTGCTTTTTCTTCAAGTGTCATTTCAGAAATAAGTTTATCAATATCGTGCATTTTACTATTCCTTTCTGTGTGAAAATTGGTTATTTTGATGATTCAATTATAACATCTGCATCCGGAAATGTCTATAGATTTTTCCGAAATTTTCATATAAATTCTACATAGGTATAATGCCGATTTCACACGGCAATAATATAATCCGGATATAAACCGTAAAAGGAGGGTTTCAATGAACAGGAAAATGAAAAAGTACAGGTATATCATATCTGCGGTTGCGGCGGTTGCCGCTGTATCCGTAATTTTATCCGCCTGCACATCAGACAGTGAGAGCAATGCGTCATCTGCCGCACCGGGTCTTTCGACTTCGGCTCAGGAAAGCGCAGGAAGCTCATCGGGAAATACAAGCGGCTCGGAAAGCAACGATAAAAACAGCACATTATCAGCAAAGGGTCTAAGAAACGCTATAGCAAAGGCATACGGCGACAAATATCTGCCGGATCAGACTATGGATACGGAAATGCTTGAAAGTGAGTTCGGGCTTAAAAAGGATATGTATGATGAGGTTGTAGCGGAAGCGCCGTTAATAGGTTTCCACCCGGACAGGCTTGTAATAGTCAAGCCGAAAAAGGGTAAAGAAGCCGATGTAAAGCGTGCGCTTGAGGACGCACTGCTTGTTATGAAGGAACAGCAGATGCAGTATCCCGTAAATGTTGCAAAGGTAAACGCAGGTAAGGTGCTTGAAAAAGACGGTTATTACTGCTTTATGATACTTGGTCAAACAGACGATACAAGCGAAAATGACAATGATGCGGCAAAGTTTGCGGAAAAGCAGATTGACATCGGCGTTAAAGCCTTTGATAATTATTTTGCGTAAACGTGTAAGCGATTTTTTTGAAAATTAGTGTTGACAAATTGCAAAAACAGTGCTATACTCTAAAACGATAACAAGAATGCGTTGACGAGGAAGTCGGCGGGAAAAGCCTCACAGAGAGCCGTTGGAGGTGTGAAACGGCAGGTAATACCGCAAAAGATAATCACCTCTGAGCAGACAGGCAGAAACAGCAGTAAGCCTGTACGGGTACTCCCGTTACAGAGTAGCATATTGACGGATATGTACAGAGCGGCTCGTTATTCACGGGCAATAAGAGTGGTAACACGGAGACTTCAAGCCTTCGCCTCTTGAAACGATAAGTTTCATAAGGCGGGGCTTTTTTATTTTATCAGCTACCGAAAAGTGCTTTGTATCATTGAAATCGCAGAATCATTTATAAAGCAAAGACAGGAAAGGAAAGAAGAAAGATGTTGACATTAGACAAGGTTTATCATGCGGCTTTTAAACTGAAAGAGGTAATAAGACCTACCGACCTTATTCACGCTCCCCAGATAAATCCCGATGCGGATGTTTATCTCAAGACGGAAAATTTACAGGTGACAGGTTCGTTCAAGGTAAGAGGCGCATACTACAAGATCTCCACACTTACAGACGAGGAAAAGAAGCACGGCGTTATCGCCTGCAGTGCGGGAAATCACGCTCAGGGCGTTGCTCTTGCGGCGCAGAGAAGCGGTATCAAGTCGATAATATGTCTGCCGGACGGCGCTCCGATTTCAAAGGTCGAGGCTACAAGAAGCTACGGTGCGGAGATATGTCTTGTTGAGGGCGTATATGACGACGCATACAACAAGGCTTTACAGCTCCGTGACGAACACGGCTATACATTTATTCACCCGTTCAACGATGAGGAGGTAATTGCAGGACAGGGAACGATAGGTCTTGAACTGCTTGAACAGCTTGACGATATAGACGCTGTTGTAGTGCCTATCGGCGGCGGCGGACTTATTTCGGGCGTTGCTTTCACGATGAAGTCATTAAAGCCCGATATAAAGATTTACGGTGTTCAGGCGGCAGGCGCACCCAGTATGCAGACATCTGTCAAGGACGGCAAGATAGAGTGCCTTGACCACGTTTCCACTATAGCAGACGGTATTGCAGTAAAGGAGCCCGGCTCAAATACATTCGAGCTTTGCAGAAAGTATGTAGATGATATTGTAACTGTTACGGATGATGAAATTTCGACCGCTATACTTACGCTTATTGAAAAACACAAGCTGATAGCCGAGGGTGCAGGCGCAGTTCCCGTTGCGGCTGTAATGTTCAACAAGGTTCCCGTAAAGGGCAAGAAGGTCGTATGCCTTGTATCCGGCGGTAATATTGATGTAACGATTCTTTCAAGAGTAATCAAGAGAGGTCTTATAAAGTCCGGACGTACCTGCCAGCTTAATATTGCACTTATCGACAAGCCCGGTCAGCTCAAGGGTGTATCGCAGATAATCGCAGACCTCGGCGGTAACGTTATATCCGTTCACCACGAGCGTGCAAACGAGGGTGAAGATGTCAACGGTTGCTATCTGCGTGTTGAGCTTGAAACAAGAAATTATGAGCATATCGCTCAGATAAGAAAAGCACTTACTGATGCAGGATACAGCATCGAGTAATAAATCAAAGGAAGGTAATGACAATGGAAAAGATTCATACAGACAAGGCGCCTGCCGCAATCGGTCCTTATTCACAGGCAATAGTTCACGCAGGTGTGCTTTACACATCGGGTCAGATTGCAATCAATCCCGAAACATCTGAGGTTGAGGCAAAGGACATCGAGGGTCAGACACATCAGATATGCAGAAATTTAGGCGAAGTTTTAAAGCAGGCAGGAACGAACTTTGAAAATGTTATCAAGACGACCTGCTTCTTAGCCGATATGGGCGACTTTGCAAAGTTTAATGAGGTATACGGTCAGTATTTCACATCAAAGCCTGCCCGTTCTTGCGTTGCGGTAAAGGCACTGCCTAAGGGTGTTCTTGCCGAAGTCGAGGTTATCGCTAAGGTCTGATAATATCATAGTTCGCTTACCGCATCGGCTTTTGTCGGTGCGGTTTTTGTTTTGCTGTGCAAAACAGTGGCGTACTGCCGCTGTGCAGACTGTCGATAAACCTATATAATTTTTGAAAATGGGTGTTTAGCGTTGCTTGCTATGTTGGTTTTGCATCTCTGCAAAGTCAGCTGTTTGTGCCGTTGCATCGTGCAACGGCTCGGTTCAGCTGACATAAGCGTCCTTGCTTATAACTTTTGGCAAGCAACCAAAGCGTCCTTGCTTTGGGCGTAGCCCCAAGCGGGGTGAGGGCGGCAGCCCCACACTCAGCCCGGCACGGACGCCGGGCGTGTATGCCCAAATGCTCTGCACGATGCAGAGCCAACTAAGCATACACAGCCCTTCACCACGGGGAAGGGGTTTGGGGATAGGGATAGAGAATTTGCTCTATTTTTATAAATACAGACTTTTTCTACAAACTGAACAGTGGTGTACCGCCGCTGTGCCTTGACAGCCACTTAATTTAATGCTATAATAACAACGAATAAGCGGTGACTAACCGACAGAATTAACCAAACTGAAAGGTGGTACTTTAATGCCAGGTATTCACGAATCGGGCGAGAACTATCTTGAAACTATCCTTGTTCTCAGAGAAAGAGGGATAGAAGTACGTTCTATTGATATAGTACACGAAATGGAGCTTTCAAAGCCGAGTGTAAGCCGTGCTATGAGCATACTCAGAAGCGGCGGTTTTATCGAGGTGGACAGGGACGGCTATATAACGCTTACAGAACCCGGCGAGGCGATAGCACAGCGTATATATGAACGTCACAGAGTGCTTACCGACTGGCTTATCGGTATAGGCGTAGACGAAAAAACGGCCGCAGAGGATGCGTGTAAGCTGGAACACGATATAAGCTCAGAATCTTTCGACAAGCTGAAAAAGCATATAAAAGAAAAGCACGTTGCCGCAGAAAATGCGTAACGATTTGGTTTTTATATCACGGTTGCCTTAAACTAACTTATATACGGCAATCAGGGGAAAGAAAAGAGGAATGTCAGAGTGGAGCAGGAACAACCGAAAATTATCGACGCCAACAGTATAATTACACCGGACAACAAATTATATCACGAGTTTGTGGAGTGTATATCGTCTGCACTTGATGCGAGAGATCCGTATACGGGAGATCATTCGAGGAGGGTCAGCGATACGGCTACGGTGCTTGCAAAAATGCTGGGACTTGCGGATGACGAAATACAGGAAATACATATAGCCGCTCACCTGCATGATATAGGAAAAATCGGAATACCCGATTCCATATTGCTGAAGCCGGGCAGACTTGACGATGAAGAATGGGCGCTGATGAAACAGCATCCGCAGATAGGAGCGGATATACTGTCAAAGTCGCCCAGCTTTTCGAGAATATCCGCAATAATACTTCATCACCACGAAAGATATGACGGAAAGGGCTACCCGTTCGGCGCAAAGGCGGATGAAATCCCAATCGGCGCAAGAATAATCGCCGTGTGTGATTCGATTGATGCAATGGCATCGGCAAGAGCCTACAGAAAAGCGCTTCCGCTTGATATAGTCAGAAATGAAATAGAAAAGAATATCGGACTTATGTACGATCCTGCGGTGGCAAAGAAAATGCTTGACAACTGGAGTATAATAAAAGAGATATACGGACACGGCGAGCTTTGCGGAGAGTGTCATTTCTGCCATGATAACGGCGAGGAAATCTGAAAGAGGGTCTTTTTTATGAAAACGTTGCAGCAGATTGTTGATGAGAGCAGATCTATAGTGTTTTTCGGCGGTGCGGGAGTGTCTACCGAAAGCGGTATCCCCGACTTTCGTTCACCAGACGGATTATATAATCAGAAATATGATGTACCTCCCGAAGAGCTTTTAAGCCACGAATATTTCTTTGAGCATACCGGAAAATTCTTTGAATTTTACCGTGAGAAAATGCTGTGTCTAGACGCAAAGCCGAACAAGGCGCATTTAAAGCTGGCTGAGCTTGAAAGGGCAGGAAAGCTGACTGCGGTCATAACGCAGAATATTGACGGGCTTCATACGGCGGCAGGAAGCAAAACGGTTTATGAACTGCACGGAAGCGTTCACAGAAACTACTGCCTTAAATGCGGAAAAAGCTACAGCGCAGAGGATATTCTCAAGTCAGAAGGAGTACCTCATTGCGAATGCGGCGGAATAATAAAGCCTGATGTTGTGCTGTACGGCGAAAATCTCGACGACAGGACGGTAACCGGTGCGCTGGCGGCGATAGAAAGCTGTGACACGCTGATTATCGGCGGAACTTCGCTTACCGTGTATCCTGCGGCGGGATTTATACGTTATTTCGGCGGCAGAAACCTGGTGCTTATCAATATGTCTGCCACTCCTTATGACAGCAGAGCAGACCTTGCCATACACGATAAGGTCGGAGAGGTGCTGGACAAGATAAAGGTAAACTGACAAATACCCCTTGCAAATTTACTGCAAGGGGTCAGACTGTCGATAAACCTCTTGATTATATAAAAACGGGGTCGCAGGGGCGTAGCCTCCGACAGGGTCTAGGGGCGGTAGCCCCAGTAATATAGCCCCTTTCCTGGGGGAAGGGGTTTGGAGATAGGGATTGGGAACAAGCACTTTTTTTTGAAAAAACATACTTTTTCTACAAGCTGACCCCTTGCAAATTTA
>ERZ1027052.88-NODE-88-length-23236-cov-7.206031_pt1 | contig 23236 bp, 32 predicted proteins | sample MGYA00519428_ERZ1027052 | MGnify/ENA primary metagenome ERZ1027052 (study PRJEB26926, sample SAMN06164572) | human gut metagenome | biome: ENVO:00009003; feature: ENVO:2100002; material: ENVO:00002003 | host: Homo sapiens | place: USA | collected 2012 ...
CAGCGTCAGATGTGTATAAGAGACAGAGTCACTACATATTCAAAGCTCAACAAGTTACACTGTAATCCGCAAAAACCTGTTGAAAGAACAGAATTCTCAATTACAAATTTCATCTCGGAATTAAGATTAAGATGCTTTACACTGTTTTTCATCTTAGCAAACCCAATACGGCTTGCCGTTCTCGTCAGGGAAATCAAACTGAGTGAACCAATAGTCATACATCAGCTTGAGCTGATGCTGTAAATTATTATTTAAAGCATATCACAAAAAGCGTAAGATTTCAATATATACGGTCGATATTCTCTGATATTATGCCACAACACCTTGCCTTAGCATAGCACTGCAGCAAGGTGAAATTTTTAATATCTGTTTGTATATATTCGAAGTAATAAAGTGTGATGAAACTTGCTTGCTTTATCTTTAAGTTTTATACTTTGTTATCCGTTTGACTTTCGGCTTTCCGGATAGTTTTAATATAGTTCAATTTATCGAATTGCAACTGACTAATGCTCTATTCCCTATACTGGTAACCAAATCGTGAATGGTTATGCTTGGTCGGCTGCTACACTTCATAAAAGCACTATTCGATTTATTATATTCTACCACCACATCTGTCCCATAAACCGTACAACTGCGTCACCGTGTCGCAGTTCTTAAAACATCAAAGAAAGGGCAGTGCAGTTACTCAGCAAATACACCTCTCATAATCTTCACAGTGCAGAGCAGAGTACTCCCGCAATCCCAGCAAAAGAAAACTGCGTCACAAAGAAAACTGCGCCACAATGTCGCACCTATACAAAAACACCTTGCCACAGCATAATTCCGTAGCAAGGTGTAAGTTATTCGCAATTCAAAACTGCACGATATTAACTTATGTCGCACCATTTTGCACAATTCCGGGATAAAAATTACTGTAATTTTCACCAATTGTTTTGCTGTTTCAAAAATTATCGGCGGATTATTATTCCGAACACACTGACGCAATTTTTCTGTTTTTAGTACCTCTAATATTGGCTAAGATGACAAAGAGCCGATTTTTCGAACATAAAAACACCCCATCGCAAATAAATGCAATGGGGCTTTCTATCTGGAGCTAATACCCGGATTCGAACCGGGGACCTCATCCTTACCAAGGATGTGCTCTGCCGACTGAGCCATATTAGCAAACTCCTGACGGTTATTAATTATATCATACCATATCGACTTTGTCAAGGAAAATTTTCGAATTTTTAACTTCGATATACCGTAACGGTTTTATCAACGGTCAATATGTCGTAAAAATCAAACAAACCGCATTGTTGTGCGGTTTGTAGCTGGTACGGGTAACAGGACTTGAACCTGTGGTAAAATGGCTTAACAGAGCCGTTTGTGAGTGCTTTGACACCCTATTTGACACCCTATGCTTGTATCAAGATGTTTCAATCTGTATATAATCGTCCAACATTTTGAGGTTCTTTTTCTTATATTTTTCTGACAGATGGGTGTATATTGAAAGGGTGGTCTGAATGTCTTTATGTCCTGCCTGCTCCTTTGCGGTTACTATGTCAACGCCGGCGAGATACATTAACGTGATGAATGTGTGGCGTAACCAATGGGCAGTTATAGGCGGGATAACTTTATGATCCGTTCCGGGTATCTGTGTACCGTATTTTTCAGATAAGCACTTGATGTAACTTTCCCACATACGATACCAGCTTTTATCCGAGTGCATTTTACCTTTAGCATTCGTGACTACAAAAAATGATGTGTGGGGGACTTGTCGCAGGTAGTTTACTAAAATCTGAGGAATGCAGACAGTTCTTGTTGCGGCGTCTGTTTTACCGCCTTTTTTCACTACAAGCCCTGAACCGCTGACTTGCTCAACAGATTTGTTTACCCGGATTGTCGCTTCATCAAGATTTATATCGGTCCATTGCAATGCTATGAGTTCTCCTCTGCGTAAACCTGCGTACATCATGATCATTGCGGCGGTCTGGGCTCTGTGCGGTGTATCTCGTATCCAGGCTTGTTCCTCGCTTGTCAGAGCTCTCCTGTGTTCAGGCTCTTGCTTTGCTTTAGGTATTGCTACGTTCTTAAAGAAATTGTGGTCTATAGCTCTGTTGTCGGCGGCAAGTTCAAGTACGCCCTGGGCGATTCCTTTAACGCTCTGCATAGTCTTCTCGGAATATCCCTTGTTTGCCATATCAAACAGTATTTCAGTCAGCATATACTGCTTGATGACTGATAACTTCGTATCTTTCAACGGTTCTAAAATTTTTGCATTTGTCCGTATGGCACGGTACCATTTGTCACTTACCGAAGACTGCTTTGTGATAAGATACATTTCGAGCCAGTCACCGAAAGTTTCACGCTCCGAGGTGATGTCTATACCACGGTTTACGAGCTTTGTTTTTTCGGACAGCTTTGCTTTCATTTCTCTCTCGGTAGTAGCATAAACGTACTTGTATTTTGGTACACCGTTTTCAGTGCCGCAGTACATTTTTGCCTGATATCTGCCGTCTTTTCGCTTTGTATAAGTTACCTTTCCGGGCATTTTAACACCTCCTATAATTTTTCCCCGCTTGCTACGGCGGGGGAGTTTTTATACACCGAGTTTTGCAATCTCTCTGTCAAGCTCTGCCTCGCTTGGTACATTGTCATATTTTCTCATCGTTCTTTGTGATACGAAATCTGTTACAAGTGTATTATTGCCTGCAAGAATGCCTGCAACAATTTTCTTGAATGTCGCAAAACTGACGATAGAATCAGGAATTTCGAGCTTTTGACAATTGCTGAGCATTTTAGGCGTATAATAGTCTTTATATTCATAAATTGCTTTTTTGACAGCCGGAGCGATGATAAGCTGATAAGAAGCCAAATTTCCGCCGTCTTCTAACCCTGACAAGTCTATACGAAGAGTGTAGAGATAATACTGTAAACTTTCTTCGTAATTCTTAGAGTTTTTCGACAATTCTGCTAAAGAAAGCAGTATGTTGCGGTAAGCGCAGTATTGTTGTTCTTGTAAAGCGTCGTTAAGTCTTCGGTTAAGTATAGCTTTCGCTACTGCATCAGACTCAATACCGTCATGCTTTCTTTTCTCTGAAATATATTCGTCAACTGCAATACCGTATCTCTGGTACTCTAAAGCTGTCAGCAGTTCGGCGTGATCCTTGATAAATACATTCCCTGCCTCCGTAAGAATACAGTCAGTAACGCCTTTTACAGTTCCGGAATGCTGTAATAAACCTCTGCTTATCATCTGTTCTTCTTTTGAACGAGGATCGTCTATTTTGCATTCATAGTGCATCCATTTTGGAAAAGAACTGTGCTTTCCTTTGACATACCAGTTAAGAAAACGAGTATTAGCAAGATCATCGTCTGCGTTCGTTAGCTCGGCAAGAGGCTCTGTAGAAGTCGGCTTGTTTTCTGCAGGCTGTTTTTTCTTACCAAAGAGTAAATTAAATAAGCTCATTTGTCACCTCTTATGTATTCGCCGCTATCTGCGGCGATTGTATTCTATAAAATCCTTGAATTGATCGTATAATCTGCGCTCTAAAGGAGAAGCCAGAAAGCGATTACGTCTATATAGTTCTTTCATGCGTTCTGCACGAAATCTTGCGGATTGCAGAGAAATATTACATGCTTCTGATATTTCTTCAGCAGTGTGCAGATTTAATCCCCACAGAACGCACGCAGGAGCGAGAAGACGAGCGGCAAACATGTCCGCTTGTGTTTCTTCTTCGGGTTTAACTTCTATTCGCGCCCTATTAAGATGATTTATATCATCACCCAAATGTCCAAGAAGAAAGTGACCGAGTTCGTGAGCAATCGAAAATCTACAACGAGATTTCGGCTCTGTATTATTGATTACAATTGCTATATCAGAATCTATGCGGACTATTCTACCGCTTTCGTCTTTGCTGAGATAGTTGCTATTATCATCAATAACATTAATATCGTAAATGCGGCAGATACTGCCTATGGGCACAGGCAGTGATCTAATATTACAGTCAATCAGACACTGCCAGCTCGCGTTACGGACGTTTTTGTATTTTGCATAGTCCATTTAATCACCTCAGGGTTATTGTTTACCTTGAGATGATTTTTATTTATACATTAGTCGTACTTGTCGTTTTGCGGTGTTGCACTTAAAAGTTTTTCTGCTTCGCTCTTTGATATTTTCTTTTCTCCCGGTTCATCGCCTCCGCGCGCGGCAGTTTGAATTGTTACATATTCTTCTTCTGGATTAAGAAGTGTATCAACAATCGAAATATCTCTTTTGCTAAGCTTCTGGTATCTGTCGTACAGTGTAGCCGAAAATAATGTATTCGGCATCGGTAGTCCAAAGCAGTTGGATATTTTCCGTGCCAAATTTATGCTGACTAACTTGTGCCCTTCTTCTATATTCTTGATTGTTTTTTCTGTACAATGAAGCACTGAAGCAAATTCAGCTTGGCTCATGTTTTTACTTTCGCGCAGATATCTAACAACATCTGACGACGAGCGGTATTCAAGGGGATTAAAACTGCTCAAGCTGTCGGTGATTTCGGGGGTGGGCTCATTTGGCTGATTTCTTTCTTCAATTAAATCAGATTTTGTTATGCCGAAATATTCAGCCATAATTTCAATTTTATCTATACGTGGATATTTTTTTGCAGCTAGCCATTCGCTTACCGTTGAATACTTGAAATTGAGGTCATCACAGAGCTGATTCCTATCAACACCTTTTACTGACATATAATAAGCAATATTGTCAGCCATTATATGTTTGTTTCCAAGAGCTGTCATAATATCGCCTCCTGTTTATATATTACACTAAAAACGAAAAAAAGTCAACAAAAATTGAAAAAAAGACCTTGACATTACACTTAAAGCGTGATATTATTAGATTACGCTAAAAGCGTAAACGGAAGTGAGGTGAGTGATAAAATGCCTATATCGTTAAAAGCAGCAAGAGTAAATGCGGGTTATAATCAAAAAGTAGCGGCAAAACTGATAGGAGTAAGCAAAACAACGCTCTCGAAATGGGAATGCGGTAAAGCTTATCCGTCGACAAAGTATATTCCAGCTATTACTGATACATACCGTGTACGTTACGATGATATTTCTTTTTGCTCAAAAATTACGCTTTAAGTGTAATAGTGGCGAGCGGAGGAGGTGAGGAAATGCTGTTAAATCTGAAAACAGAGATTGCCCGAAAACGTTTGTCTGCCGCAAAAATAGCGGAGTATATTGGCATAACGCCAAAAACTATGTCGTGCAAGGTAAACGAAAAAACTGAATTTACGCGTTCTGAGATGTTTGCAATACATAGTCGATTTTTTTCTGATGCGGATATGCGCTACCTGTTTTATTCTGAAAATGACAAAATGAAAGAGAGCAAATCACTTTAACAGTAATCTACTCTCCCAACATTTCGAGCTTTTCAGCTCATCGCTTTATCACTTTGATTTCTTTGAAGGTGTCTGTGATAAAGCACTTCCGGCAACACTCTTGGTGTTTTTGCCATAGCGATTGTCACTAAGAATTTTAGAAGCTTTAGTGGCAACAGCTTTTGAAGTTGTTTTATTAGCCATAGCTTTTCCTCCTTTCACAATTAGTATGGTTGTATTATACTACATATAGTTGCGAATGTCAAGAGGATAACAACATGTTGTACTAAAATGCGTCTGAATTGGGATGGAACGGTTTAAAACAGCTTAAAACAGTATAAAACAGCAAAAAAATAATCCGTTATGTGGCTTAGTGAACTATGAATAGTGTAGGAGGTGAAAAAGTGAGACGAACAATGCCGTCACTTGAATATCGAGTACCGACTGATTGGGAAGAGTTGCCGATAATATTTGATCTTGCAACGCTTGCCAGGATAACAGGGCTTTCCTATGAAACACTTCGTGGCAAAGCCCGGAACGGTGAAATACCGTGTGTTAAGGTAGGTACGCAGTATCGTTTAGAAAAAGAAGCCGTAAAGAAATGGTTAGGAGGTAAAAATGAAAATATCTAAGATAATCGCCTACATACTCTCCCAGCTCCTGCGGCTGTGGATAACAGCCTCTGCGGCAGTGATGATGTACATACAGATGTCGGTGCTGGCGTATGCCCAGAGAGGATACAAGGCAATCGGCGGCGAAATGCTCCCCGTTGCAATAGTCGCTGTTGCGGTCTGGTACGGGCTGGGATGGCTGATGAAGGTATGGTATAGGGATATGATCGGGGGTGGACGCAATGACAGACCTTGAAAGGCTCGCCAAAGAAGCCACCGATCACGGCATGAGCTACGGTGAGTATGTTGCATGGAAGGCGAAATCAGCACTTGAGCAGCAGCAAAACTACCGTCGGGCAAGACAGGTGGCGGAGATACAGAGAAAGAGAGGAAAGAAGAAATGAAGTACAAGGTAACAGCTACGTTTGATGCAATAAATGAGGCAATGGCGCTTGTCAATGCTCTTGTCGGTGTTGTCGATGAGGTCGAGATGGTTGACGAGGAGGACGAAGACGATGATCAAATATGAGAAGCCTATCATCAAGAAGGTCTCTGAGATGAAATTCGGTGATGTGTTTGTTACCGAATACGGCATTGAGGGTAACCGGTGCAAGTTTGTTTTCGAGCGCTGTGAATCTGGAGGTAATGGTATGACGGTAACTTATTTTCATCGCATCGGCGTGAAAAACACAGAGAAATGCTACGAGTACCGGGATATAGTCGAAACGACTTTTACGGTTGTCGGCAGAGAATCGGCATAAAAGAAAAGGCTGTCACAAGGACAGCCAAAGAAATAAATATAAAAGTGCTACTGTTATGAGTATATCACATTCGGAAAGGAATGTCAATTGATAAAAGACAATTATACCTTTAAAGAAATAATCGAGGCGCAGAAAAAGCCTCTTGAAGAGAAAATACATCTATCTGTGGATGTTCTCAGAAAAGCGTATGCTCTGAGCCGTCACAATGTGGCGATTGCCTTTTCGGGCGGAAAAGACAGCACGGTGGTTGCTGATCTTATAGAACGCTTTTTGCCAACAGAGTTTTCAAAAACATTCTGCATATTCGGTAACACAGGTGTTGAATTTCCTGAGAGCTTGAAATTTGCACGGAGCTATGGCAAGGAACACTTCGGAGAACGCTTCAAAGAAACTAAGTTTCTTGAGTTAAAAGAGCCTGAACTTCGATACGATTTCGCAAAAAAGATAGTACAGCGACTTGAAGAAGAAAACGCACTTGATGAAATCTTAAAGCCGGACGGAAAGTTGAAAGGCCAAAAAGCATTGATTAAAGCGGCAGAAAAGAGAGGATATATCCTTGACCGTTCTAATTGCTTCTCAATCGGTACAAAGATGACATTTGCATACTGCTTGGAGCAATATGGCGCTCCGCTTCTCGGTAAATCTGCGTCAAAACTTGATGCGCATCGTATAAACATCGAATGCTTTTTGAAATACTCAGACACTGCTTCGGAAAAAGATGAACTGAAAGAGTATTACGACACATTGAGAGAATGTAAATACTCTCAGCATTGTTGTACGTTACTCAAAAAGAAACCGAGTGAAAAGATACAGGCAGAGCTTGATTGCGATGTTATTATAAAGGGACTTATGGCGGCAGAGAGTCATACAAGAATGGTAAATGTAGCAACAAGAGGTCATATTTTTGCAAGCCATAGACCTCATGTTAAAGATGGCTCATTCTATCATGTATCGCCGATTGCGATGTGGACCGATGATGACATTTGGGAGTATATCCATAAATATGATGTAGAGTATTCGAACCTTTATGACATTACATACACCGATAAGGATGGCAAAGAAAAGTATATCAAGCGCAACGGATGTATGTTTTGCGGTACGGATATTCAGTTCAAAGATAACCATCTTTCTGTTCTTCGACAAACACATCCTAAAGCATATCGTGTTTGTATGGATCAGTATGGATATAAGCATGAGTTAAACAAGCTCTTTGAAATGAAGAAAAATCAAAACATCTTAGCGGCAACAACCGATTTAGGCAGAACAGCAAGAATGATAGATGCAGCAGGAGAACAGCTTACGCTTCTTGACGTGCGGCCTTGCGCTTATGATGATTTTGCCGAGATGGTTGATCTGAAAGGAACGGGACTTGATAATGAATACGATCCTGATGCATAATAACTGGCTGGCAATGAAGGTAATGCTTCTCATCGGACCTATAACACAGGACGAGTTCTGGGTGGCATTGCCGAAGGCTCACGCAAAGCTCTTCCGCATCGTAGAAAGAGAAGGAGATGCGGGCGGAGCAAGATTAACGATAGATTATGCTGTTATGCTGATTGCAGAACAGATAGTCATAGACAGAATGATGTCAGAAACATTAGGAGGTGCTACACATAATGGAAGGTCAGATTATCACAATTAAGCAGTTGCCGATAATCGAAGAAAGATTACAGCTTATCAAAGCTGAGATTGACGCTAAGACGCAGCACGTTTTAGCACTTGACTGTAACGACGCTACAGTCAAGGCAATCAAAAGCCTCAGAGCAGATCTGAACAAAGATTTCAGCGAGCTTGAGGAAAAGCGCAAAGAGGTCAAGCGTGCGGTTATGTCGCCGTATGAGCGATTTGAGGAAGTGTATACCGAATGCGTAACGAATATCTATAAGCAGACGGATGCAATCCTCAAGGGACGTATTGCAATTGTCGAAAACGCAATCAAGGCTAACAAGGAAAAGGAAATCAGAGCATACTATGACGAGTATGCAGAAAGTCTGGGTATTGACTTTGTCCCCTACGAAAAAAGCGGTATCACGGTAACGCTTTCAGCAAGTACCAAAAAGCTTAAGGAACAGGCTGCTGCATATCTTGACAGAATAGCGGACGAGCTGAAGCTTATCGGCACTCAGCCCCAGGAATTACAGCCGGAAATCCTCGTTGAATACAAGCGGACAGTCAATGTTGCGTATTCCATTCAGACGGTGCTTGAACGCAAAAAGGCTATCGAAGAAGAAGCAGAGAGAGCCAGACAGCAGGCGGAACAGCAGACAATCTATGAAGCGGCTGAGGCTCGTGTCGATGAGGCAGTCGAAAGTTACGGCGAAGAACAGCAGGAAGCGATTGCACCGCCTACTGTTGCCGAAGCACAGGAACAGCCTGCAAAGCTGTACCGTGTTGCATTCGCTGTTTATGGTTCGTTTGAAGGAGTAAAACTTGTAAAGAATTTCTTGGCAAACGATTTCTTAAAAAACGGAGGTAAAAAGTATGAGCAGTTATAATGCACCGGTCGAGAAGAAGCCTAAATTTTCGGTGGCGATAAGCACACCAACGTATCAGAATCTGATACGCAACACGCTTGCCGATCCCGAAAGGGCAAAACGCTTTATTGCGTCAATCACATCTGCGGTAGCGGTCAATCCGCAGTTGCAGGAGTGCGAAACATCTACGATTGTAGCAGGCGCACTCCTCGGCGAAAGCCTTAATCTTTCGCCGTCACCACAGCTTGGTCAGTTCTATTTAGTACCGTTCAAGCAGAAAGCAAAGTATGACCGTAATCGTAATCTGATTTCGCCCGAATGCGTCAACGCACAGTTTGTTCTTGGCTACAAAGGCTACATACAGCTTGCAGTGCGTAGCGGTATGTACCGCAAAATCATTGTCCACGAAATCAAGGACGGCGAACTGATACGCTGGGATCCGCTGATGGAAGAATTTGAAGCGAGCTTCATCGAAAACGAAGAAAAGCGTGATAAGACGGACACTATCGGATATTATGCAATGTTTGAGTATATTGACGGCTTCAAAAAGACAATGTATTGGAGCAAGGATAAAATGCTTGTGTATGCAGACAAGTACAGCCCTGCATTTAGTAAAGATGCGTATGCAAAGCTGATAAACAACGAAATCCCGGCAAACGAGATGTGGAAATACTCATCGTTTTGGTACAAAAGCTTTGATGATATGGCGAAAAAGACTATGATACGTCAGCTGATCAGCAAGTGGGGCGGAATGGCGGTAGAACCGCTGAGAGTAGCGCTTGAACACGATAACAACGTTCTTCAGCGTAGTTCTGACGGCTTTGAAAATATCGCAACCGAAGCGGACGTAATGCTGCCCGCAGAACCGCACCTTGTAAGTAATAACGAAGTAACACAGCCCGAAGTTGCTGATGTTGTAGAGAATATAAACCTTGAAGACTTATGATTAAGTACGAGATAATCTCCACCGGCTCACAGGGCAATGCGGCGGTTATCGAGGATAACATTCTGATTGACTGCGGTGTAAGCTATAAGTTTATACGTCCGTATGCGGACAAGCTGAAGCTTGTATTGCTTACACACATTCACTCAGACCATTTCAACAAATCTTCGATACGAAGTCTTGCAAGGGACAGACCGTTACTGCGTTTCGGTTGTTGCGGTTGGCTTGTTCCTGTGCTTTTAGATATGGGTATATCCAAACGCCGAATTGATGTTTTCGAGTACGGCAAGATGTACGGTTACGGGATATGCAATATAATCCCTGTACCGCTAAAGCACAACGTGCCAAACTGCGGCTACAAGTTGCATTTTGGTGACAAGGGCAAGATGATATATGCCACCGACACAAACAATCTTAACGGCGTTACAGCTCGCAATTACGACCTCTATATGATAGAGGCTAATCACACAGAAGCCGACATCAAGGAACGCATCGCAAAAAAGAAAATTGCAGGCGAATACGCCTACGAAATTCAGGCAGAGAAAAATCATCTGTCTAAAGAAAAATGCGATGACTTTATTTACAGAAACATAGGTCCTAACGGCGTATATGTGTATATGCACACTCACAGGGAGCGTGATACAGATGATAACGACCGGAAAGATACTTAAATTTGACAAGCACGGCAATAAGCTGTTGCTGGAACTTCCCGAAAGCATAGAACGGGAATTGATACAAAAGCATATCGGCAGTGTGGAACTGCGGCTGAATGACGGTCGCAGGATCTCCGCCGACCAAAGAAGAAAGATATTCGCTATCGTTCGTGACATTGCATTGTGGAGCGGGCATGAGCCTGAATTTGTCAGGGCATACATGACGTGGGACTACATCAAGCGTCACGACGGCGAATGGTTTTCGCTGTCCGATGTCGATATGACAACGGCAAAGGACTTTATAACACACCTGATAGAGTTCTGTTTTCATTGGGATGTGCCGACAAAAGACACACTGCTTCACGAAACAGACGATATAGGTAAATATCTGTATATGTGCCTTGAACACCGCAAATGTGCTATATGCAACGCACGAGCGGAAGTACACCATGTAGACCGCATAGGCATAGGCGGAGATCGTGAAGAAACAGTCCACATAGGAATGAGAGCGATTGCTCTATGTCACGAACATCACATGGAAGCGCATATCAGAGAAAAAGAGTTGTTTGAAGAAAACTACATCTACGGTATAAAGCTTGACGAATACTTATGTAAAAAGCTCAGGCTTAATACAAAGTCAAGGAGGTAGCGATGGCAAGACCTCAATGCGACGGTTTGTCGTACTTTCCTTTTGATGTGGACTTTTTTTCGGATAGAAAAATCAAGATTATACGAGGCTCGGAATATGGCACTGATGCGATAATAATTTACATTTACCTGCTTTGTGAGATATACAAAGGCAAGGGGTACTACATCGCATACGACGACGATTTGGTGTGCTGCGCAAGTGCAGACACGGGAGTGCCGGAGGGCAAGACAAGGCAGATAGTACAGCTCCTCGCAAGCAAGTCACTGTTTGATAACACACGGTTTTCGGCGGACAACTTACTTACTGCTACATCAATACAAACACGTTATCAAGAAGCAAAAAAATCCACAAAAAGAGACGTGTTTGTGGAACCCGGCGTTTGGATTTTAAACGAAGAAGCGACGTTAGGGTTTATTAAAGTGCACCCAAAAGAGAGTTTTTCCGAGAAAAACCCTAGTAAATCCGAGAAAAACCCAGATAAATCCGAGAAAAACCCTACAAAAGAAAATAAAATAAAAGAAAATAAAAATAAAATAAATAAAACTAAAACCGCAACAGCTATCGCAGTTGCTCCGGAGCTTGAACCGGCATGGCAGGCATTCATCGAAATGCGAAAGAAAATGCGCAAGCCGATGACAGAGTACGCAATGGAAATAACAATCAAAAAGCTTGAAAATCTTGCGCCCGGTGATACGGTAACGCAAAAGAAGATTCTTGAACAATCTGTTGAGCGCTCATGGCAAAGCGTGTATGAGCTAAAAGAGAAAGGCGGCGTGAACAATGGAAGAAATGAAAAACCTTTCAAGCCAAGCGATTGGTAATGTTCACGGTCCTATCTACACAAGTAAGGAAGTACACGAGTATGGCATACCGTATGACTATCCTCCGCCTAAGCCCGAAACGTGCAAATTCTGCGGTAAGCGGTTGTACTATGAGGGCATAGTGCTAATGGGTAAGGTGCTTGTATGGCGCACAAACGAGCCGCAAAGATGCGATTGTGCACAAGCGATAGAGTTTTGGAAGCGACGAGATGCACAATCAGCGCAAGAAGAAAAGCAACGCAAAGAGCAGGAAGCACGAAACCTTATGCAGGCGAAAATTGAAGCTATCCTTGGCAAATCGGGAATAAAGAAACGTTACCTGTCAAGAACGCTTGAGAGCTTTAAAGTTACCGCCGAAAACAGCGAAGCGTTTAAAATTGCCGTTGATTATATCAAGCAATTTGATAAATACTCGGCACAAGGTAAGGGATTATACCTTGAGGGAACGTGCGGAACCGGTAAAACACATCTCGCAGTTGCTATTGCACTGAAACTGATAAGCAAGGGCGTTCCGGTTATCTGCAAAACGTCAATAGACATTCTCGGCGATATAAAACGCTGTTACGAGCGTAACAGCGAAGTAACGGAAGAAGAAGTTCTCGAAGCGTACAAGAGCGTTGATCTGTTGATAATAGACGATCTGGGAAAGGAACAGACAACTGAATGGTCGGTGCCCGTGCTGTATAGCATTCTGAACGAACGCTATGAAGCACTACTGCCGACAATAATCACAACGAATTATAACACATCCGCTCTTGCAGAAAAGTTATCTGCAAAGGGCGACACAGAAACAGCTGCGGCAATAATCAGCCGATTTGTTGAAAGCTACAAGCGAGTAACAATGGCTTGGGCTGATTATCGCAGGAAGGGATAATACAATGGAAAATAAAGAAAGTGCTATGACCAAATTAAATAACGAAGCTGCTACAGTTAGCGGCTACAATGTGCCGGCAATCGCTGTCAGAGATCATATTGCTCAGCGCATAATGACCGATGTCATTTACGCCGAAAAAGTGATAGCCGAGGGCAAGACGCTTAGCAAGTGCTATCAGTACATATCGGATATAGCGTATGAAAAAGCCCGTAAAATGAGCAATACCGACAAGCGGGGCGGAATAATGATAGGAATGTCTTCTGAGGAGATATTTGCACTTGCAGACGAATACTACACGCTTTCTGATGATGAGCTGAAGAAAAAGCTTGAAGCAGAAAGGCCGAAGTCTGCACCTGTCGAAAAAGCTGAAACGCCTAAGAAGAAAACAGCGGATAAACCTAAGAAAACAAAGCCTGCCGAGGAAAAAGAAGAATTAGAACAGTCCTCACTGTTCGATATGGGTGTGGAGGAAACAGAAGATGATAGCATATAAAGCTTTCAACGAAGATCTGACCTGCCGTAAGTACAAATTCAAGGAAAATGAGCCTAACTACACAGATAAGGCTAATTGCAGGGAAAATGGATTCCACTGCGCCGAAAATCCGCTTGACTGCTTATCATACTACCGCTTTGATAACTGCGTGATTTACGAGGTAGATGCAACAGGCGATGTTGATGAGGATGATATAGACAGCAAGATAAGCTGTACTGTTCTCACGCTCCGCAAAAAGCTTGATGTGCTTGATTTTGTAAAGGCGGCGGCAAAATACATCACGCTGCACCCATACCGTGAACAGAATCACCATGTACATAACGATATGGCTTGTGGCAAAGAAGGCGATAAGTTCCTTATCGTCCGTGGGAAAACAATGGCAGTAAGCGCACAGAAAGACACCGTAGTGTGTATGCTCAAAGAAAGCCAGTATAGCAAAGAAATACTGTGGTATTCGATTTTTAAGGTTGACGGTAAATCAATGTTGGCAGGTGTGCCGTACAACGAATACGGCGATATAGTGACAGAGGCAGAAATGGAGGCCCTTCATGAAATTAAAAGAGCTGAGTAAGCTTCCGAAAATCACTGCACCAAAGTCGTTCGTTGAAAAGGCAGGAAAAGATACTCCCCGTATGATAAAAAAATACGGTTCGACCGAGTACAGATATGAAACAAGGGAGTATGCAAAATGCCGAATATATGGTGACATAATCAAAGTTGCTTTGTTCTATACAAAGAACTTGCGGCTCGGAGCAACGATGCCGGCATATGAGATATTCATTGATTACAAAAATGAAGATTTTATCACTTACGATTACAGCGCAAACCGCTGGAGCAACGCAACGATAGAAAAACTTGACACAAGCTTTTATTGGTGGTCCGAAGCAAAAGAAAAAAAGTATATGTCGGCCAAAGAGAGAGCACTTCTGAAAATAAACTTGAAAATCGAGGAAGACGATAGTTGCGTCGACTATTACGGTATTCGGAAGTTTCAGCAGAGAGTCCGAGAACGTCAGCTGCTCGCAAGGCATAAGAAGGATACGGATAAATGGGACAAGGCAATGAATAAAGTTGCAGATCTGCCTAAAGACTGGGATAGGTTTGCTGCTAAAACAGTTATCAAAGATCAGTATATTTTCTACGAGTATAGCAGAAAAGATGAAAAAGACGGGTACTGTACCTGGTGTGAAAATTATGTTAAGGTTAAGAACCCTAAGCATAACTTTAATGGTCTCTGCCCTCATTGCGGCCACGAAATTCAATATAAAGCTACCGGCAAAACAGGCGCATTCTACACCAAAAACTTTGTCGCATATCTTGTTCAGCCGTATGAAGATAACTTTGTAATTAGGGTTTTCGAGGCTCGTTGCCGTTATGAAAAAGACAAATTCGGCGGATTAAGCAGAAAAGCACGGGTATATGCAGCAGAGAAACTGCGTTATATATACGACGGCAACAATTCAGCAATCGGATATAGCTATGAGTTATATAAACAACGTGAAGTACGGTGGTGTTGCTTTGGCAATACTTCTCCGAGCTATTTTAACAGTTGGTTCGGAATTGTGTATAAAAGAAATTTGTGCGGCAAGATCGTTAATCGCCTGTGCAGAACCGGACTTATTGAATACATCAAGAACACAGAAAAATGCGATCCGAGAGTATTCTTAACCGAGCTAAAGCGTTCGCCCGGTGTTGAACAGCTTGCAAAAGTCGGCCTGCACCGCCTTATAAACGACTGTATTTACAACTATCACTACGATTGCGACTATAGATTTAACGGCGGAGAGCCGGCAAAAGCACTGCATATCGACAAATACCGCATGAAACGCCTCGTAAAAAGTAACGGCGGTCTTGTATATCTCGAGTGGCTAAAAAATGAAAAAGAAAAGAACACTGTATATGATGATACGACAATACAGTGGCTTGAACAACAGAATATCAGACCGGAGGATATAGAATTTATTTCCGACAGAATGAGTGTTCAGCAGATAAAAAACTATATATGCCGTCAGATGTCCGAAAACAGTATGACAAGCAGAGATGTAATACAGACGTGGAGCGATTATCTTGGTATGGCCGAACGGCTGAAAATGAATATAGCTGATCCTATCGTGTACCGAGCAAAAAAGCTCAGGCAGCGTCACGACGAACTGGTAAAAGAGGTTGATGACAAAGAACGTGCGTTAAGAGCGGTTGAAATCAGCAAGAAATATCCTAACATAGAAGCGGTTTTGCAAAAAATAAAGTCAAAATACGAGTATGAAGACGAAACGTACTCAATACTCATACCGGGAAAAATAGAGGATATTCTCGCCGAAGGAGCGGCACTGCACCACTGCATAGACAAAACAGACAGATATTTTGATCGCATAAATGCACAGGAATCATATCTGATGTTCTTGCGCCGAACAGCCGAAAAGGACAAGCCATATTATACCCTTGAAGTTGAACCGAACGGCACAGTACGGCAGAAGCGGACGGAATTTGACAGGCAGAACCCCGACATAGAGGATGCAAAAACGTTTTTGCGCAAATGGCAGAAAATCATATCAAAGCGACTTAGCTCCGAAGATATTAAGCTTGCAAGCAAAAGCAAGAAGTTGAGGAACGAAGAGTTTGAGGAGCTTGAACGTACAAAAGCAAGAATCCGTAACGGCACATTACAAGGACATTTACTTGTTACGGTGCTTCGGGAGGACTTAATGGAAAATACAGACGAAAGCGAAAAGGTGAGCGTATGATAAGAATATACCCTCAGAGAGGCGGTGCTCTGAACGAAAATGACAGACTGGATCTCGCACGACTGCTGATAAAAGCCGGATATAAGGTGAGGATCGGCAAAGAGAAAATGAACGGAAGTAGTACATATACCTACTTCATCGAATACGAAGAGGTGCGCAATGGCGCTTAATCTCACGAAAAAACAGCTGAAAGCTCTCGGAATATCAATTTCCGAGAGCGAGAAGCCGAATAAATATCGCTCAAAAGCCTGTAAAATTGATGGTATAACGTTTCAGAGCACAGCAGAAGCAAATTACTACTACAAGCTTAGAATGCTTGTAAAGGCTAAAAAAATCGCCGGTTTCTGCCGTCAACCCCGTTTTGTTATAACCGAGGGCGACGACAATACACATTGTGTAGAATATGTTGCTGATTTCATCGAATTTCACAATGACGGAACGTATCGCATTGTAGATGTCAAGGGCATTCAGACACCAGTGTTTAAGCTCAAAATGAAAAGCTTACACGAAAAATACCCGACGATAAAAATAAACTTGGAGGATTAAAAGATGATGGCCAATAGAAAAGAACTCTCAGATAAGCTTAAAAAGCTCAAGGATGTAATCATGAAGGATTCAGGCGCACTTTTCCGTGACGGGAAAATCGTAGCGAGCAATCCTGCGTTCGCCCTGTCTGCCAATTTCGACTGTGGCAATTCCGAAGATTTTGTGTTACCGGTAACGGCAATAAATTTCATCGAAAATATGGCTGATGATGAAATCGAACTTCAGCCGAGCAACAATAAAATTGTCATTAAAGGAAAGCGAAATAAGGGAACATTTGCTACAGTGTCACCGTCAATCTATCATGTAAGCGAGCCGGAAGCAAATGACACGCTTTTGGTGTTTGCAGATGATGATTTTCTGCGAGCGGCCAACAGCGTAACATACGCTTGTAGCGTTATTGAGACACGACCGGCGCAGATGGGCGTTTTGCTTGACAGCGAGGACAGCGGCAAACTGAACATAATCGCAAGCGATGGAGTTAAACTCGCCGCAAACTCGGTTGATTACAACGGCGAGATCAGAGCGGTAATACCTAAAGCTGCATTTAAAAAGCTTTTGTCGATTTCAAACGGCAACGGTATCACGCTAAAAAAAACAAGCAGTGCCAATCAGCTGGCATTTGAAACAGGAGAATACACGCTATTTGTTCAGCTGTTGGAAAACAATTTCTTTAACTACAAGCCGCTTGTAGAGCTTACAAAACAGAAAAGCGAAAATGAGCTGAAAATCAACAGCGTATCACTTCTCAATGCACTTCAAAGAGCAAAAATATGCGAGGGCACAAAGCGTTCGGCAATTGTCATGATGCTTGACGCAAATGCTAATACAGTAACGATTAAAACGACCGACTCTCTTGAATCGTTTTCGGAAGAGATCGAGATAGAAAACATTGTCGATAAAACGGTGAGTGTAGCATTTAACGGTGATTGTATGAGTGAAATGCTTCACGCTGCGGGTGCAGATAATCCGTCAATAACACTGACTGTAACAGGCAGTGAAAAGCCGATTATAGTCAAGAGTACAGGCGGCTTTATAGGCTTGCTACAGCCCATACGAATGAAAAAGTAAGGAGAGTAACCAATGAAAACCCTGAATGAAATAAAAGAGCTGCCTAACCTGATGATACTGCATGTTGCTGTAGACGGAGGGTTCGGAGTATTATTCAAAGCCGAACAAAAGCTCGATAAAAAAATCAGCAAAATGCTGAATGTTTAGGAGGGAAATATGAGTGAATGGATAAGCGTGGAAGATAGACTTCCTGAAAAACAGTCGTGGAATCACATCGCCATCCTTGACACAAAAACAGGCAGAATCAGTGTAGAGCAAGACTTATATGCTATTGAAACGGCCGAAAAATTTAAGCAGAAAAAAGGGTTTTGCAAAGATGGAAGATTTAACGGCCGTGAAGTCGTCATTGCTTGGATGCCGTTTCCTGAACCGCCGATAAGTAAGCAGGTAACGAGTAGTAAACGCAAACCCGCAACGGAAACCTGCTTGTTTTGTGGGCAAGTAATACCGAAGTGGATAAAGTGGGAGGACGCAAATTTCTGTGATATTGAAGTCAGCCGAGCACCTGAAATGGACAAGTATTACGCTGAGGGAAAAACAGAAATGGACTGGTCAGATCCGAAAGACAGAATTGCATTGGTGAAAGAATGCGGATTTTACTGTGAAGAGCCGATAGCAGAAGATTGCAAAGACTGTCCTGCAAAAGATTTTTGCGATGAGGCAGTGCAGAAAGAGGAGGAATAAATGACAAAACAAGAACTACACAGCATCCGTTCGCTCCGTGACGAGATAAAATTCTGGGAACGGGCGCTTGAGCGTATAAGAAATAAATCTCCTGTCGGTTCTCCGCAGTTTGATACTATACCCTGCAACAGCGGAATAAGCAACAGGGTACAGGACAGAGTGGAAAACACGAGGTCGATCGAGGAAATAATAGCGGAGAAAAAGGCAGAGCTTGAAGCGAAGGAGCGTGAGCTTATCGAGTACATAATGACGGTTGATGACAGCCTTGTGCGCAGGGCTATGTATCTGCGCCACGTCTGCTGTAAAAGCTGGAATGCCGTTGCTATGGATATAGGCGGGGACAACACAGCTGATACGATACGGATGGCTCATGACCGCTTTATCAAAAGAAATCTGTAAGGCTGTTCGTTTTGTTCGTTTTTTCTGTGGTATTATGTAAAATAGAAAAAAACAAAAAGTGCTTGACAATCAAAAACGGATAGTGTATAATGATAAATATCATAAGCGAGTAGAAAACATAAAAATACCAGGCAAATGGATGCCTGGTATTAGTCAAGCTTAGTCGCTTGTTTCGCTGTAGAAGATGGTGTCTGCTACTATCACTTTTACGTCCATGATCGGTGTTTTAGGGTTGTCTTCATTAAGCCCAATCCACGTTGTAAGGATAGGAGTTGGAACAAGTACAAGAATGACAAAAATTTCAACAAACTTTTTTTTGAGCTTTTTCAAGCATTTCTTGTTTGTGAGAAACGTTACGAACGCCTTTGACAGTTTCCTACTCGCTTTTGTAACTTTGCTTTTCGATTTTTTGCGTTTCATAATAAAGTACCTCCTGTTTAAGATGAATTTATAATACAAGTATTATACATAACATCGCACACCTCCTTTTGCTGTTGTTTGCCTCTTGGCACTTATTATTTTAACACAAATGCTTGAAGATGTCTATAGACATCTTCAATAAAGCTTTCTATTAAATATTGTGAAACATAACCAAAAAATTAAAAAATGTTTCACTAAATTTGTTTAAAACGCCTAAATTTATATTTGAACGCCTGGCACAGTTTGAGTGTCGGGCGTTTTTATTACCCATTATCAGAAAGGACGGTGTTACCGTGACCGAAAGACAGAAGAAATTTGCCGAATATTACGCTCAGTGCGGTAACGCCGCTCAGAGTGCGATACAGGCAGGATACAGCAAAAAGTATGCAAATACTAATGCTTCAAAATTACTACAAAATACTACAATTACGGAATACATAAAACAGCTCACCGAAGACGCCCAGACTGCACGCATAATGACCGCCCGTGAACGTCAGGCGACACTTTCCGATATAGCTAAGGATAAGCAGAACGAGCTGTCGGACCGTATCAGAGCGATCGACACGCTGAATAAGATGACGGGGGAGTACACGCAGAAGGTCAGTATTGACGGAGATGTGGGAGTGAAGATAGTTGACGACTGTTAAGCTCAGCGACATTATAGCGCCCTCGTTCTACGATCTGCACAAGGATATAAAGGCAGACAGGCACACGCATTACTGGCTCAAAGGTGGACGAGGCTCGACAAAATCATCTTTTGCGTCAACAGAGATACCGCTCGGTATGATGAAAGATCCTATGGCGAATGCGGTCGTTATCCGAAAAGTCGGCCTATATCTGAAAGACAGCGTGTATGAACAGCTCCTGTGGGCGATAGAAAGGCTCGGCGTGTCGCACTTATGGCAGTGCAGGCAGTCACCGCTCGAGCTTGTCTACACGCCGACAGGACAGCGTATTTTATTTCGTGGCGCAGACAAGCCGAAAAAGCTGAAATCTACCAAAGTCAGAAAGGGCTATATCCGCTATGTGTGGTATGAGGAGGCGGACGAGTTCGGCGGTATGGAAGAGATACGCACCATCAATCAATCTCTGCTCAGAGGCGGTGCGACATACACCGTTTTTTACACGTTCAATCCGCCGAAAAGCCAAAGAAACTGGATAAACAGCGAGGTGCTTGTTCCCCGCTCGGACAAGATAGTGCATCACAGCGACTATCGTTCTGTGCCGGCAGAATGGCTCGGAGAACAGTTTTTGATTGAAGCAAAGCACCTTGAGCAGACAAAGCCGGAGCAGTACAGGCATGAATATCTCGGAGAGGTGACCGGCACGGGTGCGGAGGTATTTACGAACATTACTATCCGTCCTATCACGGACGAGGAAATAAAGTCATTCGATCATATCAAGCGTGGTATAGACTGGGGCTACGGCGCAGACCCGTTTGTATATATAACAGCTCATTTCGACAGCAAGCGAAACAGGCTGTTTATTTTTTACGAATTTTTCAGGTGCGCCGCAAAGTATGACGTTATTGCAAATGCAATCCGCAAGGAGAATACACAAAACGGTACAATCATTGCCGAATCCGCCGAGCCACGCTCAAACGATGAGCTTCGGGACAGGGGTTTTCACATACGAACGGCGGTCAAAGGTCCGGGAAGCGTCGAGCACGGTATAACGTGGCTTCAGAACCTTGAAGAAATCGTTATTGACGGCACACGTTGCCCCAATGCCGCTCGTGAGTTCAACGAATATGAACTTGACCGTGACAGCAGGGGAGAACTGAAAGCGGATTTCCCCGACAAGAACAATCACACCATAGACGCTATCCGTTATGCCCTTGAGGACTATATCGGCAGGAAGATAGTGAAATCAACGCTCAGCAAGCGGAAATTAGGCATTTATTAAGGAGATTTTATGATAACATCACCGATTTTCACGACGGAGAAAACGGCGGAGATGATAACGCCGAAAATAGCACGGGATTACATAGAAAAGCACGATAAGTACGAAATGCCACGCCTTACGATGCTGGATAATTACTACTGCGGCAGACAGCACATCTGTGACAGACGTAAAAGTGACGATATGCTGAGCAACAACCGTGTTATGATAAACCACGCCGCATATATCGCAAAGTTCACATCTTCGTATCTGATAGCTACTCCTGTTTCTTACAGCGGTAAAGATGATACGGATATTACGGCAATAACCGACTGCCTTTCTCGTGCCGACAGCAGTACGCAGGACGCAGACCTTGCGCTCGATGCCGCAATATTCGGCAGAGCATACGAACTTATCTATATGGACGCTGACATCCGCCCGAAGTTTGCCCGTATCACTCCGCTGTCCGCATTTGTCGTTTATGATGATACCGTGGAGCAAAATCCCGTATTTGCGGTGTATTACTATCCGGTTTTCGAGCCGGGCAACAGTACGCCTGAGTGCTTCAAGTGTCAGCTTATGACTGATACGATAACGCAGGACTTTGAGCTTACAAGCAACTTCGGACTTAAATCGGAGGGCGAGGCAGTACCGCACTATTTCGGCAAAGTGCCGTTGAATGAGATTTATAATGACGGTCAGCGACAGGGCGATTTTGAGCAGGTTATAAGCCTTATTGACGCATATAACACGTTGCAGTCAGACCGGGTTAACGACAAGGAGCAGTTCGTTGACAGTCTGATGTACATTAAAGGTCAGATACTCGGTGAAACAGACGATGAAAAGGCTGAAACCTACAGCGATATTCAGCGCAACAGGGTCGTTGAGCTGTCGCAGGACGGCGAAATAGGCTTTCTGACACGGCAGTTTGATGAAGCAAGCGTGGAAGTGCTGAGAAAGAGTATTGTTACCGATATTCACAAGATTTCTGGCGTACCCGATATGTCGGACGACAATTTTGCGGGGAATGCTTCGGGTGTTGCCATGAAGTACAAGCTATTGAACCTTGAACAGATAACCAAGACGAAAGAGCGGTATTTCACAGAAGGCTTACGTTACCGCCTTGAGTGCCTTTCCAACATAATCAGTATAAAAGGCGGTCATATCGACCCGAAGCTGATAGACATAACCTTTACACGCTCACTTCCTCAAAATGAGCTTGAATTATCTCAGGTGGTGGCAACGCTTGACGGTAAAGTACCGCAGGAAACGCTGCTCTCGCTCCTGCCGTTTGTTAAAGATCCTCAGAGTGCCGCTGAAGAACTCCGACAGCAGAAGCAGGACGCTATAGCGGCACAGCAGCAGATGTTTATGAACACACCGCTTGCAAGGGGTGAAAGCAATGAAGAATCCGAGTAAGAAATACTGGGAGGACAGAGCCGCAGGACGAATGGTAAGCTACACGGCAAAAGCGGAAAGCGCCGCTGATACGCTCGGTAAGGCTTATTACGCAACAGCACGGTATCTGCAAGGGAAAGCGAATGACGTTTTTAACGCCTTTACAGATAAGTTTGAACTGAGTATTGCCGAAGCCGAAACAATGCTCAAAAATGCACCGGATAAGTCTATGTTTGAACAGATGAAGACCGCTCTTGCTACCTGCACCGATGAGCAGAAGAAACAACAGCTTGAAACACTGTTATCATCGCCTGCATACGCCCACAGAATAGGGCGGTTGAATGATCTTGACAGCAAGATAAGTGATATGTGCTCACGCCTTGCAAACGCCGAAATAGGCGTTGATACAGAGCATCTGGGCGATATAATTCAGAGTGCGTATATGCAGACGGTTTTCGATGTGACG
>ERZ1027052.100-NODE-100-length-21302-cov-7.431449_pt1 | contig 21302 bp, 19 predicted proteins | sample MGYA00519428_ERZ1027052 | MGnify/ENA primary metagenome ERZ1027052 (study PRJEB26926, sample SAMN06164572) | human gut metagenome | biome: ENVO:00009003; feature: ENVO:2100002; material: ENVO:00002003 | host: Homo sapiens | place: USA | collected 2012 ...
TCTACACAAGGAGTATCGTCGGCAGCGTCAGATGTGTATAAGAGACAGCTATTATAATTATGGAGGATTTGAGTATTCGAACAAGTATAAAGCGGTAGTATATTCCGATCTCGCTCCATTTGCATATGCAGGGAGTGCAGCATGGTGTAAACTTCAGAATTCTAAATTGGTTGATGTAATGCTTGTTGGTTGGGATGACATAGATAACGAGACAGGAAAAGCAAAGTATTTCAAATATGTTAATAGTGTACGGATTTCTATTGATGAGGAAGAAGAAAGATCATATTTTTCGGAATTGCAGGTTATAAGTTATAAACCAATTACGGAAAATACTATAAAGAATAAAATAAGCAAAACAAATGCACAATTACCAAATGCACTTTATAAAAAGATTAAGGGGTGGTGGACCGAAAATTCATCAGGAGGATATAATTATAAAATTGTCAAAACAGGTTTTAAACGATACGATCGTAAAACCGGAAAATGCCTGGCTGTATGGAAAATAAGTGGATGTGAAAAAACTTCAGAAGGATATCTGATTAAAGTAAAATATCAAAATTATAAGTGTTCTTATGTTTATGATGAACCACAAGATAGTTTAGAATATCATTGGGATTGGAATGCTTCTGGAGATAATTATTCTGGATCATCCAGTTTGTCTCGTGGAAAATGGAATTGAAAAATACTTGATGGAAAAATTCACCAGATAAGCTGCAGTGGCATCCGGCATTTTGTGCCGCCACAGGGCTGGAATTCCATGAAGATATTGAACGGCTGGAATTAAAACCAGAATATAATCTGAGCAAAGAACCGATTCGTATAGATCTTCTTATTATAAAAAAAGAAGAAAGTGCCGGACAGATTAAAAATGAAATCGGACACATCATGAGAACCTATAATGTGATCGAGTATAAGAGCCCGGAAGATGCACTGACTATTGATGATTTTTATAAGACAGTTGGGTATGCTTGTTTTTACAAGGGATACGGAGGGCATGTAAATGCAGTTCCAATCAATGAACTGACAATATCTATTTTCAGAGAAACCAAGCCGGTGAAAATGTTTTTGACATTACAGAAACATGGACATAAATAGAAGAAAAATATCCGGGGATTTATTATGTGACAGAACATCTACCGTTTCCAGTGCAGATTATTGTGACACAGGAATTAGAGCCGGGAGAACACCGGAGTTTGAGGATTCTGTCAAATCATGCAAAGAAAGAAGATATAGAAGAATTCCTGAAAATAGCAGAAAGGATGAATACTCCAAGGGATAGGCAGAATGCGGAAGCAGTGTTACAGGTAAGTGTTAAAGCAAATGATGAACTATATCGTGAAATAAGGAGGGATGCGAATATGTGTGATGTGTTAAGAGAGTTGATGAAAGATGATCTGGAAGATGCCAGAAAGAAGGGGGAAGCTATAGGAAAAGCAGAAGGAGAAGCCAAAGGAAAGGTTATGGGCGAAGCAAAAATCATTCTTAAAATGAACCACAGCGGAATGTCCCCGGAAAACATTGCATCCATTACAGGAAAGGATCTGGATGAGATCAATGCAATACTGGAAGGAAAAGTTCCGGTGTTATTATAAGCAACAGCTAAAAACAACATAAGAAAGTAAAAAGAAGTGATGATGTATAAGAAAAAACAATACATCGTCACTTCTTTCTTTTGATAGGAAAAATTATATTGACTGTAGAAGCGTATAGGAATATTATAAAAATATGTAGACGCTGAATGATAAAAGTAAGTTTAGCAAAAAAATCAGGATATTTTTGTTGTACAGGGAGAGTTACTTTCATAATGTTTTATGGCAAATCCAACATCAGAAAGTTTTGTACAACATTTTTTATGTCAGAAAAAGTTGTAATGTAGTGTCAAAAATATTTAAAGTGATTTTTAGGGGAGAAATTTATGAACATAATGGAAAAAGTTGATATTACAAAGCCATATTTTTTTGTGAGTTATGCATGTGTTGATGAAGTGCAGGTTTATACAGATATTAGAAGATTACAAAATCATGGAATAAATATATGGATTGATACAGAATTAAAGGGGTATGTAGGAAAATCGTGGAAAAATATTGTTAAAAATGCGATTCGGAATGGAAACTGTAAAGCAGTTTTGTTGTTTGTGAGTAAGTTTGCCTTAATAAGCAGTGCGGTAAAATATGAATTGGATTTGACAGTATCGTCTGATGTAAAGGGAACGCATTTCGGGAAAAAAGTTCCGATTATACCAATTGAGGTAGTTGCGATTGATGATATAACAGAATATTGTTATCAGATTGCAAATGAATATAGCAGAAGTAAGATAGAAGCAGACATGGTTGATGAAGCAGACTATAAACCATCAACTAATGTAAATCATATTCGTGAAAAATTTTTCGAGAATAATGATATTTTGTGGGGAAGGATTTATGATATGCGTGATATAGAACCATTTATTGAAGCTATGAGAAAATATGGGGTTGAACCGTGTGCAAACTCTACAAACGTTGTGGTTAATAAGTTGGATTCAGAGAACGCTTTGAAAAAAGCAAAGCATTTTTATAATAATGGGTCTATGAAAGATGCATATGATTGCTTTATACTATCTGCAATTGGGGGAAATGCGGAAGCGTATTTAGGACTTGGAATTTTATGTAACAAGAGAAATAGTGAGAATAAAACACGAGATTATCTGCAAGCAGAAAGTTGCCTATTAAGAGCCGTAGAACTGGGATGTTTGGATGCCATGTATTATTTAGTTGGATTATATTATAACCGGAGAGGGGATGATTATGAAAATATGGTAAGAAAACAGATTGATGAGATAAAAAATATAGAGAAGCAGGGCAAAAGAACCTGTAATGTAGAAGCAAGAAAGATTTATACAAAAGCATGTCAAGAATTAAATATAACGGAGTAGTATTGTGGAAAAAAAGAAAGAACAACAGCAAAAAAGTATAAGATATTTATCAGAGATACTATCGGATTATAAAATTTTAATAGATGCCACTGTTGTTTTAGATAAAAAATTCCCTGTATTTGTGAAGAATATTAGAAATGTGATATTGACACAAGGGAAAAAATGTATTCTTATGATGCCGGGAAAAGAAAACAATAAATTAGTGGGTTTGAAAGACAAAGAAAGTGCAAAGAAGAATATAGATTGCTTATTAGAATTACATAAAGAAAATATAGCATTTCCTCTAAATGGAGAGACTGGATTTGAAGGTGCACTTGAACAGTTGCCCTCAAATATGAAATTATGCATTCTTACGCAAGATAAGAACGCTGCAGATAAAATAAGCCTTGATGTAAGATTGAAAAAGTTTGAAGGATATGTGATACGATATGTAAACTATTATGGGTTTTTGTCTGCATATCGCAATGAAAAATATAAATATCAGTATAAAAAAGAGAAAAGATTAGAGATTCCCAAAAAGATGGTTGTTATGCAAAATAAAAGATTATTGAAAGGGAATCCTCCATCGTCTGGTGAAAAAATAGTTATAGACGGTAAAAATTGTGTGCTTGGAGAGCAAATAAAAAGTTCTTCGGATGGACACATTTACCATTTGGACAATGGTGTATTTGCAAAAATATACAGAAAAGAGTTTTGTGATAAATTTCATATGGATAAATGCAGCTATATGATCAGAAAACATATAACTGATACACAGATATGTTGGCCAAGGCAATTGATCTATAGTATACAAGGTGAGTTTATAGGATATACTTTTGATCAATATGAAGGAGTGGAACTTCAAAAATCTGTATTAAAAAAGGCTGGTTTAAAGAAATATTTTCCTAAATGGCAAAAGCAACAATTGGTTGAATTGACGTTAACAATATTAAAAATTATTCAACGTATACATAAAAAAAATATTTTGTTGGGTTGTATTGATTTAAAGACAATTATAGTAAAAGACGAGAAGACAGTATATTTTACAGAAATTGATAAATATCAAATTGATGGATATCCGTGTCTGTCCAGAAATTATATTTTTTTTCCACCGGAAATTTTGAAGTATAAAGAAAAAATCTTTTTGTTTAATGAAATTACAGAAAATTATGAGATTGCAGTATTGGTTTTTATGTTAATGATGCCGGGAATTACCCCATATGCTCAAAGAGGAAAAAAATCTAACATGAGTCAAATAAGAGAATTTCCGTATCCATTGGGAGAAAATCATTCCAAAAATTTACCAATGGGGGTGTGGCGTTTTGTATGGAGTCATTTGGACTTTCCTTTAAAAAAGGCTTTATACTATACATTTTCTAAAGGTGCGTTATATAATTCTCCGAAAGATAGAAAAAATGTTAGCTATTGGCTTCATATTTTTCAAGATTATGAGAATAAATTAAAATCAGGAGAGTTTTGCAAATATGATAGATATTCTGCATTGATATATCCAGATACTTTTCGAAAAGTTAAAGGTGTGGAATATGTAAGTTGTGAATATTGCGGAAAGGATTATCCAAAATGGTATATGGATGATGACTTCCCTTATATTTGCAAAAACTGCAGAGATAAAAAGTCAGATTTTTTCTTCATATGTGAAAATTGCGGAAAGATGTTTTATTATAACGTGAAGGAGGCATTGTATCATAAGAAGAAACAAGAAAATGATGGTTGGCAGAAACAAAAACATTGCAGTGTATGCAATCAAAAGGAACGATGTCATGGATGCGGAGATTTATTTCCAGCATATAAATTAAAAGGCGGTTATTGTTGGAAGTGTAATAACACGAGGGAAAGGAAGAGAAGATAATGCCTGCATCAGAGGAACAATTTCAATGGCAGGAAGAATTGAATAAGGATGGATCAAAACGTTTGCCGATTATGTTTTGCCTGGATACCAGTGGTTCTATGCGAAAATGCTTAAAGGGTGGAAAGAAAACAGGAGAACGTGTATATGATGAGGATAGTGGAACCATGTGTTGGGAAGTGACAGGGGGGATAAGAGCACTTGATGAATTGAATAAGGCAATGAAGCATTTTTTTTATTGCATACGAAGTAATATGTATGCATTATCAGCAGCTGAAATTGCGATAATTACTTTTGATGATGTTCCGCATGTTATAAGAGATTTTTGCAGAGTAAGAGTATCGGATGAGGATATATTAAGTGAATTTAAAGTTGGAGTTTATACGCATATGGGTGAAGGGCTTCAAATGGCACTTGATATGATGCAACATTGTTTAGATAGATATCGCAAAAATGGCATTGATTATGATGCTCCGTGGCTGATTATAATAAGTGATGGATTTGGAAATGGAAATAATTATGAATATGAAGACGCTAAAAGGCGCATTGCATATTTGAACAAAAACGAAAATTTAACTGTTTTTTCAATTGGAGTTGGTGAACGGCAAAACAATAAATGTTTGTCAGAAATTGCTATGGGAAGAACACCATCGGATATATATGGAATAGATTATCAAAAGCTTTTTACAAAAATGGCAGAAGCAGCTGCGGTTGCGGGAGAGTCTGTAGAGGAAATGGAGGTCGAAAAAATTATTGATGGAGAAATGGAACAAAATGAATTTTATGAAACAAGAGAATTAAATGCATGTGCAGAACAGATTGATTTGGAAATTGTATATAATATATAATTGATATTAAAAGAAAAAGTTAAACTTTTCAAACGTTTGTTGAAAACAAGGTGTTGTGCTAGAGAGAGGTGATTTATATGATATACATGTCAGAGTTTTGGGTGATTGATCCAAAGGGCTAAATTAGTTTCTGTTGATTAGTGCTAAAATTCCTGATGTTCCTGACTTTTCCTATGAATTTTAATATAATAATTGTAAGTTTTTCGATGAAATGAAATTATTTTTTTTGCAAGGTTTTGAAAAGATATAATGATCTCTCAGAATTCTGATTGATCATGCCAGCGAAACTCTGGCATTGAACCTAGACAAGTAAATATTATTCGGAATAAAAAATGGGTACAAAAAATAGACATAGGGCTGCTACTATGCTAAGAAATAAGGTATGATATCTATAGGATTATGTTGCGTTCAAAATCAACTTTCGCAGGGTGGATTCAAACGGCAAATCTCATGCATCCAGATGCTGTGATATTTGGATGTGATAGATGTAGCAGTACCACATCTTAGTAGAGCGGTGTCTGCCGCTTTTTAATTTAAAATCTATTTTCTCACGCTTGTTTGATCGTTCAGCAGAAGTTCTTGCATTGTACTTACTTTTCTATTGCCCGCTGTCACGGGGAGGGATATTGATAAGGTGTGGATTGGCCTTCATTGCAAGATGGACAGTTCTTCCGTATTATGAATCAGAGCATGGGGATTTACAGGAGCCCCCGTGTTTTCTGCTGGCAATGGGACATCGAAATTTTATTCGTGCTTTTGAAACTTCAATGCCATTGTGATCATTTTCCTTCCCGCTTTACAAACAGGAACACCATCTTCTCCGATGGTAAAGTCATCTTTGTATTTTTCTTTGATGCCCCGTTTTTCATTTAAATCAATAAATGAGGTGATCCAATTCCGCTTGCAATAAATGGCATCATGAGCAGAATCAAGAAGAAGTTTTTCCACATGAAAATCAGGAAGAAAACTTTGCATACGGAAAAAGGCATTAAGGAATCCATGGGAGTCGTGCATGGAAGCAGGATGAAGCAGTGGAAAAACAGGGAGATCCCTTTCTGAATCAGAAGCAACGTAAGTCCTCAATTGCGAGTACCACAACAAAGCAAAACCCTGCATTACTGCAGGGCTAAGCTGATTTTGATATATGTTTGTACATTGAAAAATTAAGATTTCTTAAAACGACTTGGACAAGTCTCCTAAACACGTGGTGCCCATGGAAGAAGTTCATCGATAAATTTTAGATCTGTGCCATTCATGTGCTTTGGAATTTCGGTGAGCAGTGATTCGAAGTATTGATAAACATTCAGGTAGTTGGCTTTCGCAGTCTCAACAATACTATAGATCATTGCACTGGCACGGGCTCCGTTTGAGGTCTCGATCAAAACGAAGTTCTTACGACCAATGGTGAAAGGACGAATTGCCTGTTCTGCATAATTGTTATCCATAGGAACATCGCCATCATTCAGGAAAGTGCGGAGATGGGATTCCTGATGGATGCTATAGGCCAATGCTTTTCCAATCGTGCTGTTGTGTGTAACCTGAGTGTATTTCAACTTTACCCATGTGAAATAAGCGTCATCTTTTTCGGTTAGAATAAGCTGTCGCTGTTTCAATTGATCAAAGGTTGGAAGATCATCAAATCTGTTATCGATATGGATCATTTCTGTAATCATAGCATATACTTCCTGAGGCATCGTGACATTCGTAGTGTCTTTGAGTGATTTCATGAAGTCGGCAAAAGGACGCCTTGCGTGTATCCAGCAGCCGCCCATGGTCAGACCATTGCACTTACTCCAGTCCCTTCAGGCAATTGGAATGCTTGATCAATATGCATGGACGGTTACAGGACTTTCTGCGATAGTTTTATTCGTAGAGCCGTTCATGGAAATGACACGTTTCAGAGAAAAATGGCTTATGTACAGAAATACATGTAACCAGTTGCTGAGCATTCAGAGACAAAATGCGATGCATACATATAGGAAAGAAGATGAAAAGTATGAAGCAAGGTTGCAGTATGTTCAGGCTGTTGAGGAACTTGTTGGGGATGAAGCAAAGCAGTGGTATGCAGTAAATAAGAAAGAGCAAAGAAAAAATAAGAGATTTTCATAAAATTATTGAAATTGGTACTAAAGTATTTCAAACCTCGTCCGATATATATATTAAGTAAGCAAGGAAACCCCGTTGCTTACCCCACAAGACAGACCCCTGACCGGAGCGTACGGCCGTAAAGAGGAAAATCTTACAATCAAATATCATATCAATTACAGCATGGAAGCTGTAACTTAATTCAAGGAGGAAACAATTATGGGCATGGTAGTACAGCATAATATGCAGGCGATGAACGCCAACAGAATGTTAGGAACAACATCAGGAGCACAGTCTAAATCAGCAGAGAAGTTATCTTCAGGTTACAAGATTAACCGCGCAGGCGATGATGCAGCAGGATTAAAGATTTCTGAGAAGATGAGAAGCCAGATTCGTGGTCTTGATAAGGCATCTGATAACGCATCTGATGGTGTATCTCTTATCCAGACAGCTGAAGGTGCATTAAATGAGACACACAGCATCTTACAGCGTATGAACGAACTTGCAGTTCAGGGTGCAAATGATACCAACCAGTCTATCGACCGTGATGCTATCAATCAGGAGTTACAGTCATTAACAGATGAAATCGACCGTATTTCCGAGACAACTCAGTTCAATAAGCAGAACCTGTTAGATGGTACTTTCACAGGAAAGAATCTTCAGGTTGGAGCAAACAACGGACAGAAGATCACAATTAACATTGCAGCAATGAATGCAAAGGCAATTGGATTAAGCTCAGGAAAGACAATCGCTACAAGCGAATACTATGCAACAAATGATGTTACACAGAAAAAGAAATTTGGCGCATCAGCTGCCGTCAGAGCATCTATTAAAGCACTTGCTTCTAAAAATGCAACAATTACAAAAAATACAGCTTCAACTGGATTTAAGACAGTAACAGGAAACATTGTTGCTAATTCTACAACTGTTAGAACGAGTGCAGCAGCAGCTGCAAGTAGAGATGCAGTTCTTTTCCATGTTAATGCAACAGCTGCAGAAAGCTTTAATGGACCGAGAGTTGATACATATGCACATGCAAATGCAACAATCAATATGGTTCAGAATGCTATTAACAACGTATCTGGTCAGAGATCAGCATTAGGTGCATTACAGAACAGATTAGAGCATACTATTTCTAACCTGGATAATGTATCAGAGAATACACAGTCTGCTGAGTCTCGTATCCGTGATACTGATATGGCTGATGAAATGGTTCGCTACAGCAAGAACAATATTCTTGCTCAGGCTGGTCAGTCAATGCTTGCTCAGGCAAATCAGAGCACACAGGGAGTATTATCCTTATTACAGTAATCGGATAATCTTTAAGAAAGAGTTGGCATATGCCAACTCTTTCTTTCTATATACAAAAATTATTATGAGGGACGAATATGCATGAATTATTAGAAAAGCTGTGCTGTAATAAAGAAAAGGTAGAAACAATTATACAAAAAATAGAATCCGGAGAAATATATATAGATGAGTTAAAACAGTATCTTCCGATGATGAATGAGATAGTTACATGTATACTTTACGAGGCTAAGATTTCTATAAATGAGGAGTTTCTGGTGCAGGTATTACATGATTTAATAGATGGAATTGAACGTCAGGATGATGTAATTTTATTGGATACATTACAATATGGATGGCTTGAAATATTAAACTACGTAAATGATAAATTACAGGGTGAAAATATAGATGAATAGAGAAATATATGAAAAAAACATGGAGGCACTTAAAAATAAATTTCCGATGTGGGCGGAAAAATTAGCGAGTGTAAAACGAAAAAAACGTAATTTTGATGTGCTTGCAGAAAACAGTTATTTTGGAAATACAATTTTAAAGGTAAATGACAATGGAAAGATTCTTTATTTGAATGGAAAATACGCGCCAGATGAGGTGGGCGCAAACTGGATTAAAAAAAATGAATTGAAGGATTATACACCAATTGTGATTATTGGGATATCAAATGCAGTTCACATTAAAAAAATCATAGATTGCGCACCGAAAACATGCAATATTTTAATATATGAACCTTCGTTTGAACTTTTTCGAAGAGAAATGGAAGAAGTTGATCTTGCATTTTTATTTAAAAAAGATATTCCTGTGGGCATTATTGTAGATGAATTAAACGATATAGAAATACAGGACTATTTTGATTTATTTATTTCTTATGACAATATGGTGCTTTTAAAAACATACTTATCTGGCAATTATAAGAAACTTTTTCCTGAAAAGGTAGAAGAGTTTGTAAAGAAACTGAGAAAACATGTTTTTGATATAGAAGTGAGTTGGAATACACAAGTTCGTTATACAAATGTTACAGCAACAAATTTATTTAAAAATTTTCCATATTTGTGTGAAGGATATGGGGTACAGGAATTAAAGAATATATTGCCGAAAGATTTTCCAGTTATTATAGTATCAGCAGGTCCGTCTTTAAATAAAAATATACAGGATTTGAAGCTTGCAAAAGGGAAAGCTTGTATCATAGCAACAGATACAGCAATGAAACCGTTATTAAATGCGGGGATAATTCCGGATTTGTTTGTGATTGTGGATGGATTAAAACCCGGGAAACTGTTTGAACATAAAGATATATCTAAAACTGCAATGGTAACAATGACGCAGGTATCGGTAGAACCAATGGAACTGCATAAGGGAAAAAAGTTCTTTTATTATAGCGGCTCCAAAATGGAAGATGAGATATTGTATGAGTTAAGCCGGGCAAAAAATAAAGATTGTACGCTACCTAATATTCCGACAGGCGGATCGGTAGCAAATACAGCTTATTCATTGGGAATTAATATGGGGTCTGAAATTATTATTTTGATAGGTCAGGATTTGGCATTGACTGGAAATAAAACTCATGCAGATGGAACGTTTCAAGATAAAATGGAGGAGATCGATGTAAAAAATTCTGATTATTTTGAAGTTGATGCTGTTGGAGGTGGGAAAGTTTTAACACGTTCAGATTTTAAATTATACTTGGATTGGTTTGAAACGCGCATTAAAGAATGGAAAAATATTACTACGATTGATGCTACAGAAGGGGGAGCTTTGATTCATGGATCAAAGGTTATGACTTTAAAAAGCGCAATAAAAAAATACTGTAAGAAAGAATTTAATGTAAAATGGCATATTGATCATTCAAAAAAATTATTTGATGGGGAAAATAAAGAAATTGCCGTAAAATTCATAGAAGGAATTCCTAAAAAACTAAATGAAGTAGAAAAAAAGGCAAAGGAAGGTTTGAGGTATTACGAAAAACTGGAATCAATGGGTAAAAAATCCAATATTAATGATAATCAGGTATTGAAGTTATATAAACGGATAAAAAAGATTAATCATTATATGGAACAGGATTATATGGCAGAAACAGTAATTGATAGCTTAAAAGGTATGGAATATTCGTTGAGACCATTAGTTTATCAAACGCAGGATACCATGAAGGATGAATTTTCTTATATTTCGGAGCAGGGAAAAGCGATGATGTATGGAGTGGCCATAGGAGCCGGTGAAATAAAAAAAATTGAAGAGGAAACGATTGGGGCATATGTGAAAAAGTTACAGGAAAGAGAGAAAGGAAAAGAAAAATAATTGGAAAATAATATACTGGATTTAGCGATAGAGAATTTTGAACAAAAAAATTATGATAAGGCATTGGAGTTATTAATATTATCTTATGAAAAAGAAGATTGCAAAGAATGGATATTGGAAAATATTTATAATTGCTATATTGCTGGAAACGAAGAAGAGTTTCGTAATTCTTTTCAAAAATATACTGAAAAAAATTCGTATAAATATGCATATGAGGATTGTTTAATAGATTTTATTCCATACAGAGAGGGTGAGTATTTTCTTTTTGATAAAGAAAAACAAAACTTTAATGGAAAAATATCTATGAGTGAATTTGAAGATTTTGATATACAAAGCTTATTTGGAAAAAATGAATTCAGTGATGTCTTAATAAAGTTTGATTGGGATTACCGAAAAATAGGTGTATTTTTAAAAGTAGCGGAAACGGGACGCAAAGTGTATGCAATTGTAAATGATGTTAGAAGAGCATTATCTTTTTGGAAGATTCCGGAATGGGAATCTTATAGGGACAATTTTAAAATATTTTCCTGCGAGGAAGAATTCCAACAATATTTCCACAGAAATACGGCAGAATACTTGCCACGGTTGGTATTTACAGAAAGACAGGAGGATACCGATCTGCTTGGAAAAATTATTGAAACAGAGCATGAATACAGACTGACTCCGGAAGGGCGCAACAATTCTAATGTATTATTGACAATTGGGATTCCAACACATAATAGGGGAAATTTACTTTTAAAGAGACTTGAGCATTTAATAAAAATGCCATACGATGCGGAAGTGGAGTTTGTAGTATCTAAAAATGGTTCCGAATTATATCAGGAGGAGTATAAGCAGGCAAGCAAGCTTCCAGATAGTAGATTGAAGTATTATGGAATTGATGAGACCATAATGCCACATTTAAATTGGTATAAAACGATTGAGAAAGCGCATGGAAAGTATGTGTTGTTAGTGTCAGATGAAGATGATATAGAGATTGGGGCATTGGAACACTATTTAAAAATATTATCTGAGAATAAAAATTTAAGCCAGATTAGAGCGAAAACATTTTCACAGTATTTTTTTATTGTTGACAGGGAAGAAGGAAAAAAGGGACTGGATGCATTTGAAAAAACGTTTTTAAGACAGAATTATATATCTGGTTTGATTATAAAAAGAGAGGCATTTTTATCTTTAAATGTTTTAAACTATGAAAAATATCAGGACAATATTTTTTATCGACATTATCCTCATGAATGGTGGTGTGCTGGCCTGAGCAAGATGGGGAATAGTTTGCAAGAACCGGTACAATTAATTGTAGAGGGAAAAGAAGCATTATATAAAGAAATTGAAACATACGAAAAACTTGGATTGGCGAAACGGGATGACGTATTTGATAAGGAGAGCAAGGTGCCTTCATATGCTTCTTATGAAAGTAGATTTCAACAATTTTACGGACAGGTAGAATTTTTAAAAATCTTTTTTAAAAATGATCTGATAGGTATAGGAAAAGGAATGGAAATAATAATCCATAAACTTAGTTATTTATTAGACTTTGTAAGAGAGCGTGGATATAAGAAGCAGGAATATTTGAATGTGATTGATCAATTCGCAAGTTTAACAATAGAAGTCGTGGATCAATTTGCATTTGAAGATGAACAAAAACTCAAGTTATTAAATGTTATTAAGCATGAATGTGAAAATTTGTATGCAAATCAACTAGAATATCGGGAAAAAGAATCTGAAAATGATGAAGATTAATATTAATATACAAGAATAGTTGGATGGAGAAAAGATAATTGATTAAAGTATCAGATTATGTAATTCAATATTTAGAACAACTGGGAGTGCCTCATATGTTCATGCTTCCAGGAGGTGGTGCCATGCACTTAAATGACTCTCTTGGGAACAGCAAAAAAATCCAATATGTGGTATGCCTTCATGAACAGGCCTGTTCCATAGCGGCAGAAGCATATGCGAGAGTCACAAATAAACCAGGACTTCTTATGGTGACAACGGGGCCGGGAGGAACAAATGCTCTGACAGGTGTGACTGCAGCATACATCGAATCAACTCCTATGATTGTATTGTCCGGACAGGTTAAACGCGCAGATATGGTGAACGGACAGGGAATTCGTCAGCAGGGCATGCAGGAAGTAGATATCATTTCCATGGTAAAACCGGTGACAAAATATGCAGCGCTTGTAACAGAACCACAGGATATCAGGTATCATCTGGATCGTGCGTTGTATGAAGCCATACATGGAAGAAAGGGACCGGTCTGGCTGGATATTCCGTTGGATGTACAGGCATCCATGATAGAGGAAACAACCTTAAGAGGCTGGAAACCGGCAGAAATTTCAGAACAAGAAAAAAATGAAAAGAGAAAACGGCTGGAACGACAGGTAATGGAGACAATCGCACAATTGAATCAAGCACGACGTCCTGTTTTGCTGGCGGGAAATGGCATCCGTCTTTCGGAAGGACGGGACGAATTTGAAAAACTGGTAGAGACTCTGCAGATTCCGGTTCTTACAACCTGGAATGGAATTGATCTGATAGAAGAAGAACATCCGCTGTTTTTCGGAAGACCTGGTGGAATGGGACAGCGGTATGCAAATTTTGTACAGCAGAATTCTGATTTCTTTTTATCTATTGGTGCGCGGATGAATTTATTGCAGACCGGTTACAATTTTGATGGATTTGCGAGAGCTGCTTATAAAGTGATGGTAGATATTGATAAAAATGAGTTACATAAAATCAATGTCAGACCGCAGCTCGCAATCGAGGCGGACGCAAAAGAATTCATGCAGCTTTTGCTGGAACATAAAGATGAGATTCAGAAAAAAGATTATACGCCATGGATCAACTATGCAAAAGAGATGAAAGCGAAGTATCCAATTGTCACAGAGGAAGCAAGAACACAAAAAGAGTTGGTTAATACATATGCACTACTGGATACGATTACAGAGCAGATGACCGCAGACGATATTTATGTGTCCGGAAGTTCAGGAACGTGTATTGATGTGTCGATGCAGACATTTCGCGTAAAAAAGGGACAGCGTGTATTTTGTACCAAAGGTCTTGCGTCAATGGGATTTGGTGTGCCTGCAACAATTGGAGCATGTCTGGCAGGTGACAGAAGAAGAACGGTATGCGTCAATGGAGATGGTGGTTTTCAGATGAATATTCAGGAACTGGAAACAATACATCGATTGAATCTTCAAATCAAGATTTTTGTGTTGAACAATCAGGGATATGCGCAGATTCACGCAACACAGAAAAATATTTTTCAGGGACATTATGTGGCCTGTGATGCGGATTCCCATCTGACGCTTTCACCGATATCGGCTGTGGCAGGGGCGTATGGATTAAAAACGGTACAGATTCATTCAAATGAAGAACTGCAGGAACGTGTAAAGGAAACACTGGATTATGATGGACCAGTGATTTGCGAAGTGATGGTTCCAATTGATCTGAGTGCTTTTCCAAAACAGGTGTCCTATAAGCGATCGGATGGACAGATGGAATCACTTCCACTGGAATATATGAATCCGCCTTTGGAGCAGGAAGAGTTTGAACAGGATATGTTGATTCCGTTGTATGAGATGAAGTAGAATGGCGTGTCTATGGGTAGATGTCAGTGAATTACAGATAAATGAGAGAAAGTAAGAGGGTGTCAGATTTTGAATGCAAAGCAAAGATTTATAAAACAATGTAAGGAAAAATTCTATGAATGTTATAAGGAATTAGATGGCAAAGATGTGGTGCTGTTTGCGGCTGGTGGAAGAGCACATATGATGGTACTGGCATTCAAAGAAATGGGTATAAAGGCAAATATCCGGGCAATTTTGGATAACCATTGCAAAGAAGAAAGGTATATTGAAAAAATACCGGTATATAATGCAAAACGAATTGGAGATTTCTCGGATAGCATATTTATAGTTTGTAGTGATACATACAGACAGAGCATCAGCCAGCAAGTTAAAGCTAGCGGAGGTACACTGTTTGATATTCCAGATTGGGAAGGAATGGTGGAACAGATGCTCACACTGCATGAATATAAAACGAAGATAGAACATAACACCATTGGAGATATATATGAATGGATTGGAACAGAATATGCGGAGAACAGAATCCGTGCAGTAGAAGGAAAGCTTTCAGATGAAAAGTCATGTGAAGTTTTTCGAAGACGAATGGAATTTCTGCGGAATGGAGATTTGTATGATTTTATGAAGATTCCGGTTGACCATGATGCATATTTTGACGTAGATGAGATGCATTATACACAGGACGAAGTATTTGTAGACTGTGGAGCTTATATAGGCGACAGTATTGACGGTTATCGAAAACATGTAGGTCAATATCGGAAAATATATGCACTTGAACCAGATGTAGAAAATTGCAAAAAAATTCAGGAGTATGTAGAAAATCAGAAATTGCAAAATATTCAACTGATAAATGCAGCAGTAGGAAAAGAAAATAGAACCGTGTCATTTGATCAGCAAGGTACCGCGGGCTCTTCTGTTAAAGGTGAAGGAAATAATTCTGTACAGTTAGTCTGCTTGGATGATGTTATAGCAGAGCCTGTCACTTTTGTGAAAATGGATGTTGAGGGATTTGAACTAGATGCGTTAATGGGTGCAAAGGGATTGATAGAGACATATAAACCGAAGCTGGCTATTTGTGTATATCACAAATGTGAAGATCCGGTAAGTATTGTTGAATATTTAACACAACTGGTACCAGAATACCGGTTTTATATGCGCCATTATACATACAGCCAGCATGAAACGGTATTGTATGCAGTATAGGATAGAATGAAGATGGAACGTAAAGGGAATGAAATCAAAAAAGTTGTAATGACAGGTGGCAGTGGTCCGATCGGGCTTGCCCTGATCCAGAAATTATTAGAGGAACATGTGGAAGTTTTTTTGTTTCAGAGAGAATATTCTTTTCGCTCCGCTTTTGTACCGGAGCATGAACATCTGCATATCGAGCACTACACACTGGAGCAGTTAAAGGACTATGAACCGGAAGAAAATGATTATGATGTATTCTTTCATCTGGGTTGGGCAAATACAGGAAAAACCGTTCGTAATAATATCGAGGAACAGAGTAAAAATGTCCGGTATTCAAGTTATGCAGTAGAGGCAGCGCATAAATTCGGCTGTCACACATTTATTGGCGTGGGAAGCCAGGCAGAATATGGACGGAAAGAGGAACCGCTTACCGGAGATATGTTTTGTGAACCGGAAAGTGCTTACGGGATTATGAAGCTGTGCTCCTGTTATGCTACGAGGATGTTATGTGACAAGTATGGTATGAGGCATATCTGGCCACGTGTATTAAGCGGATATGGAAAGTACGATAATGATGGATCGGTTTTGATTGCAAACATCGTCAATAGTCTTCATCATCGCCCTTTAGCATTTTCAAAGGGGGAACAGATATGGGACTTTGTGTATATGGATGATATTGCAAATGCCTTATATCTGATTGCAAAACATGGAAAAAATCATGCAATTTATCCGATTGGCAGTGGAAAAGCCAGACCTTTAAAAGAATACATCAAAATCATGTGTGATCAACTGGGGGAGGATGCCGGGGAAGGACTCGGAAAGATACCATACAGCCCGGATCAGATCATGCATCTGGAAGCGGACAGCAGTAATTTGATAGCAGATACCGGATGGAAGCCGCAGGTGGAATTTGAGGAAGGTATCAGGAGGGTGATCGACTTTCATAAGTCATGGGATGTTTATAAATAACATTCAGAAATATCGATATCGTGATAATGGGAGAAGTGAATATGGAGATAAATAATTATATTTCAACAATAAATGAGATTTATAAATGCTTGCAGGATGATGAGTCGAGAGCTTTATATGAAGCAAGGATTGCATATTTGTTAGAGCGGGATGAAGACAGGTATATATCACGTATAGGAAAAATATATCAGGACTGGTATAGTGCAGAAGATCTAAAGAGGGAACTGGAAACCAGGATATATAAGAAGATTATAATTTTTGGGTGTGGTTATCTGGGAAGTATGTTAAAAGGTCAGTTGCAGTGTATGGGATATAAGACAGATTACTTTTGTGATAATTATCATATGGGTGAATTTGATGGCTTAGAGGTATTGACAGTTAGTGATCTGGTAAAAAGGGATTGGAAGGATAGTATCATTATAATTGGTTCTTATAAATACCAGGATGAGATGTATGAACAGTTACTTGTAAGTGGTATTTCAGAACAAAATATTTTGAAGTACAAACATATCGATCTGTTCGGAACAAGAGGATGGCAATATTTTGATGTATTTTCACCACAGAATGATGAGATCTTTGTGGATGCAGGAGCTTTTAAAGGAGAAAATATATTTGATTTTTGTAAATGGACAAATAGCAAGTATAGGAAAGTATATGCATTTGAACCAATAACTAAGTCGTATGAGGATATGAAAACAGATATTATGACAAAAGGGTTACATGATGTCCATGTTATAAATGGTGCAACATGGAATAAAAATGAGCAGATACATCTGGTGGAAAATGGATCAAGTACTTGCATCACAGAAAATGGATCATTAGTGATTCAAGGATATGATATTGATTCTATAGTTGGTGAGGAACAGGTTACATTTATTAAAATGGATATTGAGGGAAGCGAGTTAAAGGCATTAGAGGGAGCGGAGAAGACCATCAAGAGACACAAGCCAAAGCTTGCAATTTGTATTTATCATAAACCGATGGATGTGATAGAAATTCCATCATATATCATGCGATTGGTACCAGAATATAAGTTTTGTATAAGGCAGTATACCTCACGCATGTGGGAGACGGTATTATATGCAATAGCTGAGGAACAGTAAATGCAGTATAAAATCAAAAGAATACATAAAAATCATGTGTGATTAACTGGGAAAGAATGTCAGGGAAGGACTTGGAAAACCGGATGGAAGCCGCAGGTTGAATTTGAGGAAGGCATCCGGCGGGTGATTGATTTTCATAAATCATGGGATGTATATCAGTAGACAAAAATTTGAATATAATGGAGCAGACGATGAAGGATGAAATAGCATGGTTAGATGAACCATACGGATGTGATAAGCAGCAAAAAAGGGCGTTGCTTACATCAAGGTTGAAGTATTTAACTAATTATCATATGGAACATTGTGTAGAATATAAAAATATAATGGACACATTTGATTATCAGGAAGAACAAGTGAATTCCTATGAAGATCTTCCATTTCTTCCCGTCCGTATTTTTAAGGAAAGATCCCTTAAAAGCATTTCAGATGATGCGGTGATCAAGACTATGACTTCATCTGGGACAACTGGACAGTCTGTTTCAAAAATATATCTGGATAAAATGACAGCAGCAAATCAACAAAAAGCATTGGTTAAGATTGTATCGGATTTCACAGGATCTTCCCGCATGCCAATGATTATCATTGATTGTCCTTCGGTAGTGAAGGATCGGAAGATGTTTTCTGCCCGTGGAGCCGGAATTCTTGGATTTTCAATTTTTGGATCAAAGAGAATGTATGCACTTGATGATGATATGCATCTGAATCTGTCAGAACTAAAAGCTTTTTTGGAAAAATATAAGGATCGGAAAATACTGCTGTTTGGATTTACATTTATGATCTGGAAGTATTTTTATCAGGAACTTGTACGCCTTAAACAAGAAATGGGAGAACAGATTAACCTGTCGAATGCAGTTCTGATCCATGGCGGTGGCTGGAAGAAGCTTGCATCCGAAGCTGTTTCAGCGGAAGAGTTTCAGAATCGTATGAAGGAAATATGTGGTCTGTCGGATATCCATGATTATTACGGAATGGTAGAACAGACCGGCTGCATCTATATGCAGTGTGCGTGTGGGCATCTTCATGCAAGTAATTTTTCTGATGTGATCATTCGCAATCCATTAGACTTTTCTATATGCCCGAATGGGGAAAAAGGACTGATACAGGTTGTATCAGTTATACCGGAATCTTATCCGGGACATTCTCTGCTGACCGAAGATGAGGGAATGATTCTTGGCGAGGACGATTGCCCATGTGGAAGAAAAGGAAAGTATTTTAAAGTATTTGGAAGAATTAAAGATGCAGAAATCCGGGGATGCAGTGATACCTACGCTGTTGATCAGAGTATCAGGCAGAAGGCATTGGCGGATATACAGGACATACAGACCTATCAGAAGATATCCTTTCTGGTTGGAAATCCGGCGATGATACAGAAGATGACACAGGTGACACCGATGCAGCCATTTGCAGCAGAAGTACTTGCCTTTTTAGAAGATTTGTCAAAGGAATTGATGACAGACAAAAAGTGCAGATTATATCCGGATATTGTTACGCTTGGGTTCTGGTTAAGAAAATCGTCGTTACATGAATTAAAGAAAAAATATCTGATAGAAGATAGTGAAACGATCAGGATTGGAAAAGGTATGGCGTTTCATATTGCACCATCGAATGTGCCGGTTAATTTTGCATATTCATTGTTTACTGGATTGCTGGCCGGAAATGCCAATGTGGTACGTGTACCATCGAAGAATTTTCCGCAGATAGATCTAATAGCGGAAAGTGTAAAAAGAGTATTAGCCAGACATGAAGATATGCAATCTTATATCGCATTGATAAGGTATGAGCGGAATCAGGATGTAAATGCCTTATTATCGTCTATGTGCGATGTTCGCATAGTCTGGGGTGGTGATGCGACGATTGCGGAGCTTCGGAAAAGCAGGCTGCCAGCGCGTGCAACGGAGATCGCATTTGCAGATAGGTATTCACTTGCGGTAATTGATGCGGACTATTATTTATCATGTATGGATGCGGACAGGGTGGCACGGGATTTTTATAATGACACGTATTTGTCAGATCAGAATGCGTGTACGAGTCCGCGTGTGGTCGTATGGTATGGGGAAAAAAAGGAGGATGCAAAAGAAAGATTCTGGAAGGCATTATATGGACTGGCAAAAGAGAAGTATCATATGCAGGCAGTAACAAGTGTGGATAAGCTGGTGACAATATGTAAAGCTGCATCCGTGGATGAAACTGAAAATGTCGGAAAGATACAAGTGATGCCACAGGAGGATTATCTTCTGGTTCGATTGAAAGTTGACAAACTTACGCCGGAACTTATGCGATATCGAGGTAATAGCGGCTGCTTTTATGAGTATGACGCCACAGATCTTTTATCCTTAAGAGAGTTTTGCAACGATACGCATTGTCAGACATTAGGGTATATTGGAAACAGGGAAGCATGGAAGCCACTACTCATGTCCGGATTAAAGGGTGTAGACAGGGTTGTGACAATTGGACATACCATGGATTTTGATTTGGTATGGGATGGTTATCATTTGATAAATAGTATGACGAGAGTAATTGCAGTCAGATAAGAGGTGCTTATGTGGGATTTACAAAAATATGAAGATCAGACAGCAATCATTGATGATCAGGGAACACAGGTAACATATCGCGAATTGTTGGATATGCAGCAACGGATGAAGAAAAAAGTGACAAAACGTGCATTGGTGGTGTCACTGTGCCGTAACAGCGTAGGATCTGTGACTGGATATATCGCATTTTTGAATATACGGCTTGTTCCAATGCTATTAAATGCACAATTAGAGCACGGATTACTGGCAAACATTCTGGCTATTTATCAGCCGGCATATTTATGGATACCATCGGAACGAGTATCTGAAGATATATTTTCTAGTCTGGAAATTGTATGTTCTGAATATGATTATACGTTGCTAAAGACCGGATATGAAACAGAATATCCGCTCTATGAGAATCTGGGATTACTACTGACAACTTCGGGATCAACAGGAAGTCCAAAGTTTGTACGTCAGAGTTATGCAAATATTTTGTCGAATGCAAAATCCATTGTATCATATTTAGAACTGGATCAGACAGAGCGGCCGATTACGACATTACCAATGAATTATACCTATGGATTGTCTATTATCAATAGTCTGTCTCTTATACACATCTGACGCTGCCGACGATACTCCTTGTGTAGAT
>ERZ1027052.115-NODE-115-length-18809-cov-9.310121_pt1 | contig 18809 bp, 16 predicted proteins | sample MGYA00519428_ERZ1027052 | MGnify/ENA primary metagenome ERZ1027052 (study PRJEB26926, sample SAMN06164572) | human gut metagenome | biome: ENVO:00009003; feature: ENVO:2100002; material: ENVO:00002003 | host: Homo sapiens | place: USA | collected 2012 ...
ACGAGATCGCTCAGTGTCTCGTGGGCTCGGAGATGTGTATAAGAGACAGGCGTGTCCGAACATCCTCCAAAAAATGGATGTTTTCCTATCTCAAGGTTTTCAAGGAACTCAATCAGTGGGTCAACAGGTTCTGTGTTGGCCGGACGGACGGATGGCACATTTTTATTATCTCCTGGAACCGGAATCACAGGCGGTTCTTCCTTTTTTATTCTGCCAGAGTCCACCCGGTCAGTAAATAACCGGAAAGCATTGTCCGGAAATTCCCCATGTGCTTCCATGAGATCTCCCGAATAGATCACATAGTTGATATGTGCCCGTGCAAACATCTTTTCGACCCTGCTCATAGACTGAGGAGGGAACCCGCAACGGACCTTTCCATTCCCTATGTTTTTCAACTTGTATCCCGTAAGAGTTGACAGGATGCGTGCACTTGTCCCGCGTGCAACATAAAACATTCCTTCTATCATTATAATCACATGTTCCGGATATTGCTTCATAAGCATTTGTTTTTTCGTTTCCATCTTATCTTTTTTCCTCTTTTTCTTTTTTTCTTCTTTCTTAAGCACCATATCAGCATTCCCCGAAAACAGGAAACCGTAGTATTTATCCAGCCTCCACAGAGCCTTTGCACAGCTATATTTTTCGTTCTGTCTCCGGAAAGATATGTACTGTTCCCTGATTTCTTCCGCTGTCATTCGTTTTTCCATCAAATATCTTTTATGCAGGCGCAGACGTTTCCTCTCCCTTTTTATCGTGGCAGCAGTCGGTGTCATGATAATTTTTCCGGAATCCCTTACAATGAATTTCCTTTTCAGGATTGAAAATGGATGATTGAGCGGTACCGCTTTCGTCTTCTTTTTATTAAGTGTAAGACCGTATCTCCTGTATAGCAGGTCCACCACTTTAATGGCAAGAACCGCTGATGCCTTATCTTTTACAATTACGGAACTATCATCCATGAACCGGCCGTTCCCGTATCCCAGGGAGAAAATTTCTGCCAGGAAATGGTCCACTGGATTTGCAGCCATTACCCCGGATATCTGGGATGTCTGGCTCCCAAGCCCGAGTCCCCTTCCCTTCTGGCATTCCGGATGAATGGAATCAAATGCTCCCATAAATTCCTGATACAGCCGGATAATATCCGGATCATAGAACAAATTTGCGATATCTGCGATAATGTTTTCATGCGGAATGCTGTCAAAATAGCTTTTTGCATCAAACAGCACAATATACCCATTGTTTCCGTGTTTCCTGTAATATCTCCTCAGCTGCTTTATAAGGACCTCCTCGGACCTTTTTAACCCGGCTCCCCGTATGGAGGCACAGTTTGAGTATAAAATTGAGCGGGTGCACACCGGCGCAAGGGCATTGTCACAGAGACTCCGCTGCACATATCTTTCGGATATATGCACACTTGCAATGTCCCTTAATTTCCCGCGCTCCATGAGATTAAAACAGTAAAATCCCTTCTGTATGCTTTTACGCAAAGAAAGCGACTCGTATGAGCCGCTTATTTCAAACAGAAGGTTATAATGGCATTTCTGTGTACTTGCCTTCCATGCCACACCTTTTTCGCATGCATGGAAAGCATCAAACAGGGCATCCGGATGGATTACCCTTTCTATGTCGTCATACTCACCTACCTGTTCATCTCTTTTTTTCTGTCTTTTTCTTACGCGCCTGGCGTATCTTTTCTTTTTACGTTTCTCATTTCCAGTCATTGGTACCAAACTGCCAATCCTCTGCTATTTTTGATATGCCACGCACAGCAGGTATACCCAGGACTTTACCATGGCTGCACAGGGTTTGGGACATGATACGCACGGATTGTCCTTGGACCGTGTGCATGCACGAAAGCGTCCGTCCCTCCCGTCGTGGCATTTGGTTTCATTCCATTGGATTCCCCATGGAAACGGAAAAGGTGCCCTTCTGCATTACATGTTCCCTTCTGGTTTACATGATCCAGAATCGCGGCAAAGACGCCATTACTGTTGCCCGCGTTGTTAGTGTTGGAGCTGCCCGTGTTGACATTGCAGAAATTGTTGCTGTTGTTGTAGTTCGGGCTGCGGAGCCACCACCACAATGGAATACGCAGACGTCTGTTTTTAAACGCACCTTTCCCTGCCGGTTACAAAGAAACAGGCATATGCCTGTTTCACCGCCTGTTCAGGCAGTCCATAACCGGGACGGCGCCCGGATATGGTTCTGGTATGGGTTATCCACTGTTTGCTTTTCCATCCATTTCCCTCCCTGTCTTTTTGTTTCCTTTCGTGGCCTGGCTGTCTGTTACTGCCCCATCCACTGTATTTTCTTCCTGTCCTGATTCTTCCTGTTTTGCGGCTTCTGCTGCTTTCTTTTCCGCAGCACGTTTTCTTTGTTCCACATGTCCCATACAAATCTGCAATACCGCATTTTCCGCTTTTCTCCAATCCTTGATTGCAGAAATCTCTTTTTTCACCTCGTCAATGACCGGCATCACTTTTTCCAATGTAACCGGAAGATCTTCTGCAACTTCAAGAAGGGAATCATGCAGGTTAAAGCAGTGTGCCACTGCCATATCCTGCAGTTTTCTTCTCTCATAGTATTCTGTTGGATAATATGCATAGATACTGTTTGCCCTCCGGACATCCTCTGCTATATGTTTTGCATTCTCCCAGAGTTCATCCCGGTATTTTTCCAGTTTCCATTCCGGGACTTCCCTGACCATGAGTTCCCCGTTTTCGCTTGTGCTCCCATTCACGGGCATGAAAATATAATAATCTTCGATCCGGCTGTGCTTTTCTGCCTGTTTTGGCATCCGGACATAAAATTCCGTGCTTCCGTCCTCTAACCGCCGGTACTTCCCCACAGCAGCATTCCTGATATCCCTTTTGCATACCTTTATCCCGAAATCCCGGTCCAGAAAATCATTTACCATTTTCCGGATTCTCCGTGCCCTGTCATACACCCCGAATTTTGATTCTGTCCTGTGCAGTTTGTCTACTGACATTTTTTTGTTCCTTTCACCATTCCCCCGGATTTTCTACCGGTCTGGATGTTTTGGGTTTTCTCCTGCTGTAGTGTTGTGGCTGCCCGGTCACCCCGCTGCATACAGCAGCGGGATTTAGTGATTGGCTAATCCTACGGATTAGTAAATGCAGAACGCGGCAAAGACGCCATTACTGTTGCCCGCGTTGCCAGCGTTGGAGCTGCCCGCGTTGACAAGGCAGAAATAGTCGCTGTTGTTGCAGAGCGGGCTGCGGAGCCACCACCAATTATTTCCTGTAATTGTACGACTAGCCGTTGTTGTTGCGACATTCGCAAAATACTGATACTGGAACGTTGCTGATGCTTCTGATGCCGTACAGTACGATCCATTTCCGTTTCCTGTACCACCAAACACTTCCTTTCCTGATAAAAGGAATACGGAATCTCCGGTAGTCTGGTTTCCACCACCAGATGTACCGGTTATCTTCTGAACCGGACCGATAACTTTTCTCGTGGCTTCTGGCAGTCTATTGTAGTAATCCGTCATTGTGGACGATCTCATCTGTGATGACGCCCATCCGCCTGAGTTTGTGTTAGTGCCATTCATCGATGCTGCTGCGGTTCCATATGGTGTAGCTGATGCATTTGTAGCTACTGGCTGGTTGTTTCCCTTACCGGCTGCAGCGCCTAAAGGCATAACCGTGAGTACGTTGCCATAACTATTTGATGGAAGAAGATTTCCGTTTCCGTCCGAAGGCTTATCCTGGTCAATACCGATGATCGTGTATGTGTAACCTGTACCACCATTAAAGGTATCCCCGACTTTTGCGAGCTGGTTAATAACACCTGCTTTACATGCTGCCTGCACATCTGCCATAGTCATCTGCTGCAGATCGCCAAACAGCTGCTGTCTCTTAGCCGCACCATTTAATGTTACCCCTGCAGATAAATTCAATTGATTTCCACTTGATAATATATATGGATAGTCAATGGTATAATTACCATTCGCGTATGCTGTCATAGACGCTTCGTAGTGTCCGTTTGCCGCCTTGAATGTTGCTGTCTGGACTGGTGTGCCGTTAGCATCTTTTAATGTTACAGTTTTTCCGTTGTATGCGCTGTTGTTGCTATCAACCCATACAGTTAAATCGCTTATATATGGCAACAGCTGATGTTCCTGCCCGGTTGCACCAAGGTTTATGGATTCTGCCACCGAACCATATCTTAATGTACAGTTTCCATTAAAATTGCTGTAGATGTTTGTTACATATTTATTCAGCTTCTTATCCAGATGCAACTTACCGGTTGCGACCTGGTTCCCGGATGCAGAAGTTAAAGTAAGTTCGCACCCTTCATATCTGGTATCCGCACTCTGGATGTAACAGTACAGGGAATACGCACTGTTTTGTCCATGGATTTCTTCTACGGATGTCTGCAGCGCAACCATTTGCTTTTCAATGTAGTTTATTTTTGCATGCGCGCTTGAATTTTCGAAATTTCCCGTTACAGTATCTGTCTTTGCACCGATCAGCTTCTGAAGGACAGACGAAAGGTTATCATTAACTGTTGCGCTTACCGGGACCTGTCCCCAAATCAAAGCGAATACGACCATCATGGCAACAATTTTTACCTTGGACTTAAACCACGTTGGCATCTGTTTCTTCTTTTCCCGTGGCAAATCTGCCGATTTCGAATTTTTCTTGTCAAAAATCATACGGTTTTCTCCTTTTCTCAACTATTTGTGTTATCAAGATTTTTATTATGAAATTTGACAAGGCTAAATAAATATAAAAAGTTAATAGATGCAGAAAGCCGGAAATACACAATAGCTGTATTTATAATCCGTGTAATTTCCAATTTTGCCATTGTCTACATTAACACAGTGAGCTATTTCGTAATATGTCGGACTTCTAAGCCAGTATGTACCGTACACATTTCTGCTTGATAAAGTTGTGGCTATGTCTGCGAAATACTGGTATTGAAATGTTTTATCCATTTCATTTTCCGTACAAGGTACCCTGCTGGTAAATGCGCCATCTCCTTTTTCTCCAAACACTTCTTTCCCGGATAACAGGAAACATTTATCTCCTGTAATGGAATTGGCCAATCCATCATTTTTGCCATTATATATTCCAGTAACCTTCTGAACATAGCCAATGACTTTTTGTGTTTCTGTCGGTAACTTTGCAAGATACTGTGGCATTGTTGTAACACGCATACGTGTATTTTTCCATTCTGCACAATATCCATCACCTTTATACATTACTTCTGTATCTGTTCCATAGGGTGTTTTTTCGGCATTCATTGTTACCGGTGTTCCATTGCTTGCACCAGCTGCAGCTCCCAACGGCATCAGCGTAAGCACATCACCGTAATTATCTGCCGGTAACAGATTTCCATCCGCATCAGAAGGCTTGTCTTGGTTTATACCAATAACCGTATATGTGTAAGTACCATCGCTTACGGTATCTCCTACATGCGCAACGTTATTAATAATCCCAGCCTTACAAGCCTGTTGGATTTCAGACATGTTCATGTGTACAATGTCGCCCATCAGTTGCTGTTTTACTGTTCCGGTAACGTTTACATGCCATGTAAGATCAAGTCTTTTCCCACTTGGCAAATAATATGGATAGGCAATTGCGTAACTTCCTTTTATGAGTGATGGAAAATCTACTTCATAATGTCCGTTTCGTGCAACAAATCGTCCAGTCTGGCTTTGTCCCTTTGCATTGGTTACCGTAACTGTCTGTCCGGCATATGAGCCACTATATGAGCCACTGTTGCTGTCAACCCAGAGGGTAAGACTGCCTACATACGGCTGGATCATCCCGGACACAGAACTTCTTACAGAGTCTATATCCGTTTTCATCCGGTTCAGTTTGGCATTGGTCGTTGCTGTTCCAAAGTCTCCGGAAACCACATCGTTAAGTTTTCCAAGAATGCTTATGTCACTGCCTGCCAGGTTATCTGTCACATTTGCTGTTGCCGGATATGTTCCGACAAATGTTGCAATCGCAAGCATTACAGCTATGGCTGTCACATATATTTTTCTGCTTTTTCTATTTTGATTTTTCTTTTCTGTATGATCTGCTTTTCTCATATGCTAACCTCACTTTGAATCAAGAACTGTCTGTAATGTCTGCAAATCTCCCTTTAATGCCGTTATCTGGCTTTCGAGGTAATTGATTTTTGCATTTGTAACAGCATCTTCATAAGAACCTGTTACCTGCGCATTCTTTGCTCCAAGCAATGACTGAATGGAACTTGAAATGTTATCCGTAACCTGTGCCGTCACAGGAATTGTATTCCAGACGGTGTTCCAGACGAAAGCGAAAATGATGCATACGAGCAGCAATTTAGCCTTATCAAATAATTTTTTTCTTATTAAATTGTCAGTCCTGCCGGACTTATGTCTTTCAGTTAGGTTTTTACCCCCCCCCGAAAGCATATTTAATATAATTTTTAGACATTATATTATGTCTCCTTTCAGTAAGGCTTACACGATCATACATAAAAGAGATATGATTTAATAGATGCAGAACGCGGCAAAGACTCCGTGACTGTAGCTCCCGTCGTGCTCGGCGAAGTTGCCCTCGTAGATAGCGCAGAAAATGTTGCTGCTGGTCCAGAACTGGCTGCGGAGCCACCACATCTCGCTGGCTGAACTGTTAATGTTCCGGCTTGCAGGTGTTGTTGCAATGCTCTGGAAATACTGGTACTGGAACGTTGCATTTGCTTCGTTTGTCGTACAGTTTAATCCATTGCCGCCACCACTTCCACCAAATATTTCTTTGCAGGAAAGCAGGAAGCATTTATCTCCTGTAACAGAATTGCTTCCACCACTGGTATTTCCGTTATAAGTTCCAGTTACTTTCTGTACATAACCAATGGCATTCTGCGTAGCCTGTGGAAGTTTTGCAAGGTACTGTGGCATCGTGGTGCTTCTCATCCGTGATGATGCCCAGCTTCCACTGTTTAAACCACTTGCGCCCATCATTGCATAATTTACACCCCAAGGCGTAGCACCAGCATTCATTGTTACCGGCTGACCGTTTGTTGATCCCTTTGGTGCTCCAAGTGGCATAACAGTAAGTACATCACCATAGCTGTTTTCCGGTAACAGATTTCCACTTTCATCAGATGGTTTATCCTGATTGATACCTATAATTGTATATGTATAGGTACCGTCGCTTATGGTATCTCCTACATGTGCCATTTGATGAATTACTCCTGCTTTACACATGTTCTGTATCTCAGCCATAGACATCTGAAAAATATTTCCATATAACTGTTTTCTGTTCTCTCCCGCATTTAATGTGGATGATATGGAAAATTTCATGGTTTTACCTGATACAATGTAGGGATAAGATATGGTATAGCTTCCTCTTAGGATGTTACCAAAATCTGCTTCATAGTGTCCGTTGCGAGCCACATAACCAGCCGTCTTCACTTTTCCTTTGCTGTCAGTAATAGACACCTGCATTCCGTTATATGCCGTATTTGAATCATTTACCCATACCGTTAAACTACTCATATATGGGGAAATCAGCTGATCAAGAGATGTATTAACTGTATCCACATCTGTTTTCATCTGATTAAGTTTTCCATTCGTGGAGCTTTTCTCAAATGTACCACTCAGCTTATCATCCACATGACCCAGAATAGCAGCCACACAGTTTTGAATGTTATCAGTAACACTGGCATCTGCTGGTACCTGATTAAAGAGAACTATTGCAACGAGAAATGCTGCTATAATTCCAATATTACGTTTATGTTTCTTCAAACCATTCTTTTTCATATACACACCGCCTTACTTTGACTCAATAATCTGTTTAAGGACATCTACTTTATCCTGCAATTCCACTATCCTCTTTTCCAGATAGTTTATCTTTGCATTGGCCGGAGCCGAACTGTAGGAAGATGCATCCGTAACTGTTTCTCTCGATCCAAGCAGTTGTTTGATCGGACCGGAAAGATTATCTGTCACATTGGCCGCAATAGGCGTTGTGCCTACCAATACCCCAAAAGCAGTGTATAGAATGAATTGTTTTATTTTTGTATGATCGTGCAATATTATGTTTTTAGGTTTCTTTGATTGAGACTTTATCTCGGAGGGGATTTTACCCCCCCCCGAAATATTCGTTGTATTTTTTAGACATGCTATCGTGTCCCCTTTCATTTAAGGCATACACGATCATACATAAAAGAGATATGATTTAATAGATACAGAATACCGGGTAACAATTGAGGTTATTGCTGAACCAAAACTGTGTCGGGTATCCATTTGCAGCAGCAGTCACATAGTCAGTATCCTTTTCGCCTCGTCCCCTGAGCCACCAATAATTTGTATAATTATCCAAACTCTTGTCTATTTTAAAAGAACGGCTTTCCGAAGATGTCGCAATGGAAGAAAAATATTGGTATTGAAAATTTGCGTTTGCTTCTATTTGCATAGAAAAAACACATTTACCAAATATTTCTTTCTCAGAAAGCAGAAATAGTTTTTCCCCTGAAGCACGGATGGTATTTTCTCCTCCATAGTTATTTCCAGTTATTTTTTGTACATAACCAATGGAATTTTTTGTATCAGCTGATAACAAGTTTAAATAATCTTTCATACGATTATCATTTTCTATGTATCCTGGATTAACATTAAGGAATCCATGTATACTTGGAGTATTTTGCATATTATCAGCAACAGGGTTTCCATTGCAGGAGCCAACAGGTGCCCCAAGCGGCATAAGCGTGAGAACATCTCCATAACTGCTTTTCGCTAACAGGTTTCCATTTTCATCAGAAGGCTTATCCTGGTTTATTCCTATAATGGTATATGTATACTTTCCATCACTGATAGTATCACCAACATGTGCAAATTCATGAATTGTACCATCTTTGCATGCCTGCCGTATTTCCGGAATGCTCATCTGGAACAAATCCCCATACAGGCGTTTACTTACATCTTTTCCCTGTATAGTAATACTCGTTGTGATAGATTGAACTGTTCCATTCGAAAGGATATACGGATACTTTACTATATACGTCCCATCCGGTAATTTTTCAAAAACAGCTTCATAATGAGTGCCATTTGCCTTCATTGTGCATGATCCTACGGTCGTACTGCTACTGCCTTTCAACAAAATGACTGTCTTAGATGCATATGTGCTGTTTGTAGAATCAATCCACACTGTCAACTTTGAAAAACAGTTGTTGATCAGATAATCAACATTTTTTTGAATCGTATGAAAACTACCGTTTAATGAATTCAGTTTGGCATTAGTAGTTGCTGCTTCATAAGTAGTTGCCACAACATCATCTGTCCGTCCAATTGTCGATATGAGCCTGTTCTCCTGTCTGTTTGCATTAGACTGTACATTAGATGCAAAAACCGGAATGCTGCAGATCAATATAGACGAAATAACCAAAGATACAATTTTTCTTAATATCCCGCCATTTTTCATGTGAATCCACCTACTTTCCCAATGCTGTCCGCAATTCATTTACAGAATTTTGAAGCGTTGTAACCTGCTTCTGCAAACTATTAAGTTTTGCATTTGTAGATGAAGATTCGTAAGATCCTGTTACCTGTGCATCGACCGGCCCAAGCAGTGCCTGAGCTACAGTCTGTAAATTGTCATTCACAGCAGCACCCACGGGAGAAGTCCCCCATAGCAGAGCAAAAATAATGCAAAAAGCAAATGTTCTGATTTTTTCTGTATGATCGTGTATTAAGTTTTTATGTGATTTTGATTGAGATTTTATCTCGGAGGGGATTTTACCCCCCCCCGAAATATTTGATATATTTTTTAGACATAGTATCGTGTCCCCTTTCATTCAAGGTATACACGATCATAAAAATAGAATAAAGATATCAGTAAATGCAGAATGCTGGTAAAACACCATATTCCATGCCCTCATTGCCTACGCCGGATTCGCCATTTAAGACATAACAAAATCGGGGATTACCATCGCAGGAAGGACTCCGAAGCCACCATATATTAACATTAGTAATATTTTTTCGACTATCTATTGATGTTGCGATATTTGAAAAATACTGATACTGGAACGTCGCTGATGCTTCTGTTGAAAAGCAATACGATCCACTTCCGTAACCATATCCACCAAATACCTCCTTACCTGAAAGCAAGAATACTTTATCCCCTGTAGTCTGGTTTCCATCAAAATATGTACCGGTTATCTTTTGCACTGAGCCTATAACGTTTTTCGTAGCCTCTGGCAGTTTATTGTAGCACGATGCCATTATTACAGAACGCATATGCGATGACGCCCATCCAGCATTGCTTATATCAGATACGTTTATCCTTTCTGTAGGCGAACCATGAGATGTCGCATAAGGTGTCGCATAAGCATTTGTTGCTACCGGCTGATTATTTCCTTTACCGGCGGGTGCCCCCAGTGGCATTACAGTGAGAACATTGCCGTAACTGTTTGATGGAAGCAGATTTCCATTCGTGTCGCTTGGCTTATCCTGGTCAATTCCGATGATTGTATAGGTGTAGTTTGTACCACCGCTGAACGTATCCCCGACACTTGCAAGTTGGTTGATAAAACCAGCTTTACATGCTGCCTGTATATCTGCCATGGTCATCTGCTGCAGATCACCAAACAGCTGCTGTCTCTTAGCTGATCCGTTTAAGGTAACACTGGTGGTAAGGTTTAAGATCTTACTGCTTGCCACATATGGATATGCAATTGTGTAACTTCCTTTTATGAGTGATGGAAAATCCACTTCATAATGTCCGTTTCGTGCAACAAATTGTCCAGTCTGGTTTTGCCCCTTTGCATTGGTTACCGTAACTGTCTGTCCGGCATATGTGCCACTGTTGCTGTCAACCCAGAGGGTAAGACTGCCTACATATGGAGAAATCATCTGATCCATTGATGTATCAAGAGTATCTACCACTTTTTTCATCTGGTTTAATTTACCATTGGTTGTACTCTGTTCAAATGATGTTCCAAGCGTGTCATCCACATGTCCCAGAATAATTGCAATTGAATTCTGTAGATTGTCAGTTACATCCGCATTTGCCGGGATCTGATTAAAGAAGATAATAAAAGTAAGGATTATTGCTGTAATAACTATGTTTCTTTTACCATTAGATTTTTTCATACAACCACCATCCTTACTTTGCATCAATAATTTGTTTCAAAACTTCTGTTTTATTCTGCAAATTTTCAATCCTTTTTTCAAGATAATTGATTTTTGCATTTACAGATGCATTGGTGTAGTCAGATGCATTAGTGATTGCTTCTTTCGATCCAAGCAGATGCATAAATTGTCCAGAAAGATTATCCTTAACATTTGCTGCAACAGGCATTGTTCCTATCAATATTCCAAATACGGTGAACAATAAAAATTGCTTGCCCTTTGTATGATCGTGTATTAAGTTTTTATGTGATTTTGATTGAGATTTTATCTCGGAGGGGATTTTACCCCCCCCCCGAAATATTCGTTGTATTTTTTAGACATGCTATCGTGTCTCCCTTCATTTAAGGCATACACGATCATACAAATGGAATAAAGATATCAGTAAATGCAGAACGCGGCAAAGACGCCATAATGGTAGCTCGCGTTGTTAATGCCGGAGCTGCCCGCGTAGACAATGCAGAAATAGTCGCCATAACTGTAGCCCGGGCTGCGGAGCCACAACCACTGGTTGGCTGAACTGTTAATGTTCCGGCTTGCAGGTGTTGTTGCAATGTTTGCAAAATACTGGTACTGGAACGTTGCATTTGCTTCGTTTGTCGTACAGTATGATCCATTTCCGGCACCACTTCCACCGAAGATCTCTTTGTCGGAAAGCAGGAAACATTTATCTCCCGTTACAGAGTTGCTTCCACCACTGGTACTTCCTCCGTCATAAGTTCCAGTTACTTTCTGAACATACCCAATGGCATTCTGAGTAGCCTGTGGCAGCTTTGCAAGGTACTGCGGCATCGTGGTGCTTCTCATTTGTGATGCTGCCCAGCTTCCACTGTTTGTGTCCCACGAATTCATCTGGGCATAATTTACACCAAACGGCGTAGCACCGGCATTCATTGTTACCGGCTGACCGTTTGTTGCCCCTTTTGGTGCCCCTAATGGCATAACCGTAAGTACATCACCGTACTGGCTCTTATTTAATGCATTGCCGCTTGCATCACTTGGCTTATCCTGGTTGATGCCGATGATGGTATAGGTATAAGTACCATCGGAGAAGGTATCACCCACTTTTGCAATACTTGTAATTGCACCGGCTTTACAACATGCCTGGATATCTGCTATCGTCATCTGCTGCAGATCGCCAAACAGCTGCTGTCTCTTCGCTGATCCGTTTAAGGTAACACCGGTGGTAAGGTTTAAGATCTTGCTGCTTGCCACATACGGGTAGGCAATTGTGTAGTTACCATTTGCATACGCGGTCATTGTTGCTTCATAGTGGCCATCCACAAGCTTTAACTCAGCGGACTGTACGGTACCGCCACCGCTGTCTTTTAAGACTACGCTTCTGCCGGCATAGGCACTGTTGTTGCTGTCCACCCATACCGTAAGGTCACTTATGTACGGTTTTAACTGGTGCTCCTGACCGGTCGCACCAAGGTTGATGCTCTCTTTCACAGAGCCGTACTGCAGTGTGCAGTTTCCATTAAAGTTACTGTAGATGTTCGCAACATACTTATTCAGCTTTTTATCCAGATGCAGGTTCCCGGTTGCTGCCTGGTTCCCAGATCCGGATGTAAGTGTAAGCTCGCATCCCTCGTACCGGGTATCTGCGCTTTGGATGAAACAGTAAAGCGAATAGGCACTGTTCTGCCCCTTGATCTGTTCCACAGAGGACTGCAGGGCAACCATCTGTTTCTCCATGTAATTGATTTTGGCATTTGTGCTTGCACCTTCAAATGAATCCGCAACGGTATCTTCTCTTATGCCAAGGATTCTCTGGATCACAGACGGCATGTTGTCAGTGACACTTCCAGCTACCGGAACCTGTCCCCAGATCAAAGCGAATACGACAAGTAATGTAACTGTCCTTATCCATCCGTTATGATCGTGTATTAAGTTTTTAGGTTTGTGTTTGGGATTACCGTGTTCTGTCCCTTGCTTTGGAGGATCTGATTTTACCCCCCCCCCGAAAATTTTCGAAACTTTTGTAAATAAATGTTTCATTTCCGGCTCCTTTCTTTTTAATGCGTATGTTATGGAATTTATAAAACAAATTCCGGGCTTCTAAGTTGAATTGTAACTTTTGTAAATTAACATCTATTAACTTGTTAACATCTGTTAATTCCTCAAATCTGCCTGTTTCCATATCTTATGTTTTTTGTGATCCCGCTTCCCCAATACTGTGCTTAGTTGGCAGGATCACTGTGTTTATATGGACTGGTGTAAAAAATTATTTTTACAATAATTGCTTTCCGATCTTCCCGGACTGGCCTCCACAGTAAAGCCAGATGTCTTTTTGAAAATGAGCCTGCATTAAATTTTTCTCCCATGGTAAAAAGACTGATTCAGGATTCCACTGCTTCTTTTTTCTCGCAGTGAATCGCGTATGATTGCTCGTCTGTAATCATACACTGGAAGTCCTGTACTCCCCTTCTTCCGATAATACTCTGATGTTCAAATGTCCTTATGTCCTTACGGAACCCCATATAACTGCAGACGTCATTTTCAGGAGAAATTTATGTTATATCCGGCAGAACCTGATTTTCATGTTTGTCGCTCTGCTGGATTATAACCGTATGGTTAGATATAAAGCATCCTATGTCCAGCGTTCCCCGATGCCAAATCCTGCATGTGTAAGGAAATACGGATCATATGGCACTGCTCCACGGCTCCGCCGATAAAAATATGGGTCGCACGGTACTTCAATAAACGAAACGCATTTACCGTAATGCACAAGATCCATACATGTATTTGTTACACACGTTTTGCAGATTTCATTGTAGTCAGCCTTGGATACATCTTTTACCAGATATCTTTCCTCGCTTCCCATTTCACAAATAAGGATACCATGAACTGCATCCTCCCCTTTGTTTTCTGTGTATTCCAGTCGGGATGCCTCGATAATTGACAGGTTTCCACCGTCCATTTGGACTAAAACTCTCATATTTTTTCTGTTCCTTTCTACTACACTGCCTGTTGCTTACTGTTCTGACTCAACATGGATGGAATCAATCGTAATATTCCCAGCCAGTGCAGCTGCCTTGTAATCCGCATCTACATAGATGTACAGATATCCACTGCCCTGTTCATAGCTGCAGACTATATCTGGGGTCGATGCACCATACTGTATGGTGATGTTGCTTGTCGGCTTGATATTGGTCAGCCCCACAAGGTTTCCATCAATTTTCCACCGGATGCCGCCGGCATGTGTTCCACCGGTTACATTCTCGTACCGCACCGTTTTATCAGCATTTGATCCCGTACTGTTCGTAAGCACGATATTGTCTGCCCACTGGTCTGTATCATCAACCTTCTTGGATACCTCTGTAATTTTCTGCCACAGTGTAGCAATTTTTGCAAAAATGGTATCGCCTTTTACATCAGCCGCGTCTGAGGAATCCCCCATTGTCATTTTAATGGCATTATCCGCATTCTGACGGGCAGTGGTTTCATTTTTTATGGATTTTGTTACATCGGAAAGGTTTGTGGTAAGCCCTGCCACCCCTTTCTTAAGCGTTGTGATGTCTGTTCCATCCTGTTTCAGTTGATCATCCAGTGTTTTGATCGTGGCTTTTACGTCTGCAATTTTTTTCTGCGTGTCAGCGTCAAGACTGCTGATATCTCCTGATAACGTCTGGTTCAGCTGGTCAAGGGCAGCCTGCAGATCTATTTTTGCCTGTGCAAGAGCCTGTTTATTCTCCGCACTGGCATCATCCGTATATTTCTTCTGTGCCGCCTCAACCTCGGACATCTTATCATTTACATTCTTGATCTGGTCATTGATACTGTCACCAAGTTCTTTCTTTGTCTGGTCAATCTGGTCTTTCCTGTCCTGTATCTCCTTATCAATGGCCTTCTGCAGTGCATCAGTAAGGGAAGTTGTGCTCCCGGACAGCTGGGTGATCTTCTCGTCGAGCGAACTGTCACCGGCATTAAGTGCATCCAGTGCATCTGCGATCTGCTGGTTGATATCTGCAACTTTCTTCTGCGTTGCATTATCCAGCCCATCCACAGTGTCAGACAGGGAATCAAGGTTGCCTTTATATGCATTAAGGGAATCCTGCAGGGCCTGTTTTGCATCTTCAAGTGCAGTCCGGTTCGACTCTGACTGATCATCGGCATATGCCTGGCTTGCTTTCTTGTAGGCATCCAGCTTCTCCTGCACATCCGACATGTTATCAGCGATTGATCCCTTTATATCCGTGATGGCAGATTCCCTCTTCTGGCTCTCTGCATTCAGTGCTTCCTGCAGTGCTGTGATGTTATCTCCATTTGCATCTACCGTCTGTGAAAGGGATGCACACTCATCGGAAAGGCTTTTAAAGTTCTCCCCGATAATGTTTTCAATCTGTGTCACAGCATAGCTGAGCTGGTTGATTGCTTTCGTATACTCCTTCTCATTTCCGGAAAGGACACCGACGAACTGTGCTATCGTCATATCAGAAGTATCAACAACTTCCGCTTTATCAATGGAACCTTTCTTTGCGGTGATCCGGCGCAGGAAAGCATTTTTTACGTTGATCTTCCCACCAAGGTCGTCCGCGTTCTGATTGATCTGTTTGATCTGTTCATTGATATTTGTCACTGACTGCTGTACAGTTGCCATCTTGTTATCAAGGTTTGAACTTGATTCCTTCTGTGAATCCTTGATCTGGCTGCTTAAAGAAGTAATCTGTGACTGCATACTGTTAATATTGGAAGTTATGGAATTCACAGAATCCTTAACACCCTTGATATCACTTGCCACTGATTCTGCCGCTTTCTTGGCAGAGCTGCTTTCTATCTCACTAATCTCAGCAGATGTAAAATAGTCGGTTCCCTTTACCGGTGTCTTTACATTTTTCTCTACCTGCTTAATAATGTCATTCTGGATTTTTGTAAGTTCCTTCTCTTTCACCACGGTATCCGTATTCTTTAGTACATCTTTTACCGTTTTGGTGACGTTGAGCTGCTTTGTGATCTGCTCAATCGTCTGCGGGGAAAGTGTTACATCATTTCCTTTGATGTATTTTGTTATGGTATTCTGCAGGCTGCTCTGGATATTCTTCTCAACCGTGCTCTGGATGGCAGCCACATCATCATCGGATATTTGGGAAACATCTGTATTCCCAACTGCACCCTTCACAGCCGATTTGATCATTCCCTTGACCTCAGAACGTTGTCCTTCGGAAAGTGAGTCCATACTGTAAGATCCTTCCTCTGCAACAGCCTTTTCCACAGTCTGCTTCACATTTTGGGTAACCTGCTTGACAAGTTCCTTTTTCGTTGCCTCCGGAATGTTGTCTTTAATATGATCACTTACCGCCTGTTCAATCATTTCAGACGATACATAATCCCCTACCTTCTCTGATATTACCTTTTCTGCAATCTGCCCGGTTACATCATCGTCCATCTGATCGGTAACCTGATCGGATACCTTATCAACGAATGCTTCTGCCAGAACAGCTTTCTGTCCTGTATTCTGACCGATGATAAAAGTCACCAGTATTACCACGGCAAGGGACAATGTAATGCATCCACCTATCAGGACATTTTTTGTTTTCCTTTTCATTTCCCGTTTTCCTCCTATTTATTTACATCCAATCTGTTATCGCCGGTTTCATAGGATATGGATACACCTTCCTGTGCATTGTATATAAATACGCTGAAACAAATACCTTTTCCATCATCCTCCACGGATTCCGCTTCCATCATAACTCCATATGTAAGCAGATCTTCTCCTTCATATAAAGGAGTGACTTTGTAAAGAACATGGTTTCCTGTTCGTTCAATATATTGAACGGTTTTTGTTTCAAATGTAAGCATCCCATCTCCTATTTTTAGAGCATCATTACCAGAATTAAGCTGTCTTGTTCCCGTAATCAAATTTTTTGGATTTGCGTTTTCCCCCGACAGACAATATGCGATCAGGTGGCATCTGTTATATAAATAGTTTCCCTCTACCACTCCCGCATATTTGTTCTGTATCCAGCCAGATGGCTTTACCATCCCAATTTCACCACGTTCTTCCTCTGGCAAAGACTCTTTTCCAATACATGCATATGCTGTGCCGGTTCTTCCAAGTTTATCAAGTTTACTAAACTTTTTAAAAGCGCCTTTCGAGGCATCTGAAAGATCTAAATCCGGAATGTTCTTATTTAAGGTACAATAGGATTCCCCAGAATATGCCGGAATTTCATCTATGATCACATTCCCTTTTGTGTCTTTAAGGGAATGTACATATGCATCCTTCTTTTTTGAGGTTGTATTGGTGGAAGCCTTTCCTGTCCCATTGGCAACTTTATCTACCACATCTTTTATCGTTTCCTTAATCGATGCGTGATTTTTTTTGCTGCCGGTATTACTGTATTCAGAGACTTTTTCCTTTAAAGAATCCGTCTGTTTTTCTACAGATTTCTTTATATGGCCGGAAACCTTTTCTATGCTGTCCGTTATTTCAAAATCCTCATTCTGACCTTTGGAACTGGTAACATCCTGCGGGCTGGAAGATACCCATGGATAGTCCATATCAGCATCGCCATATTGGGATATTGCGGCCATAATAACCAGTATTGCAAGGAATACGGCCGTCAGACGAACTTTTCTTTTCCTAAAAAAGCTAAAAATATTCCTGCTCCTTTCTGTATACAGACTGCCGCAGCCTTCTGGCCGATAACATGTACTCACCCCTTTCCCGGCATCGCGCCATCTTAGTCATAAATATAGTTAAAATGTCAAGCACGAAAAGAGCAGTTCGAAAATAAAAAGCATGGTCTTAAAATGCACCATGCTTTTTATCAAAATTCAAGAAAAATAAGATAATCTTGATTAGCTTTTATAATTTTTTCAGTAACACTTATTCTTCGTCCAAATGTTTTAAATTCACCTGGTCCTGTTGAGGTATGCAGTCCATTAGTCTTCCCGAGATAATCACCAATATTTTTTGCATATATAGTAACCAATTCTGGGAATGTCTTGTCCGGCCATGTTTTATCAACTTTGCTTATCTTTCTCCAACATGGGCGAATTTTAATGGATATAAGCTTTTTACATCGAAAAAGCAAAAAGGAATCAACCGGAATGTCACCCATAATATCTGGTTCTATCTGTATCTGATAATAGCTTCCACTGTGCGTCTCCCATACAATAAATTGTTCTAATTTTCTGTAGACAACTTTTGAGGTCTCTCTCCGGCAAATTTTTTTGCCACATATTTCCACTGTTCCACGATCTATATCAATTCTCATTTCTTTGTTTTTTCCTCTTTTCCCTTAAAAGCTTTTTCCGATCATGTCTGTATATGTACTCAAGAATTTCCCTTACAGACCATTCAACGGTAAACTGCTTGTGATAATATTCTGTCTGGTTCATTCGAAATTCATAATTTTTGTGGTACAAAGTAACCTTTCCACTGATTTTAGGCTTAAAATACCATTTCCCGGCTTCGGTCGTAATGTAAATATTTTCATTTTTCTCCTCACATTTCATTCCGTATTTTGACCCGAAAGTTACAGCCTGTGAGAAGAGATAATCGAAATCTTCATTTTTTATCATCATTTCAGTATCTTTGTCCAGCTGCCCTGTTTTATCATATTCTTCCATCGAATTAAAAAATGTGTCCTCATTTTTATTATCTTCTGATTTAATTTCTATAGTTTTATACTTGTTTTCAGTTTGTTCACCATATGTATCATTGTTG
>ERZ1027052.127-NODE-127-length-17752-cov-6.063288_pt1 | contig 17752 bp, 16 predicted proteins | sample MGYA00519428_ERZ1027052 | MGnify/ENA primary metagenome ERZ1027052 (study PRJEB26926, sample SAMN06164572) | human gut metagenome | biome: ENVO:00009003; feature: ENVO:2100002; material: ENVO:00002003 | host: Homo sapiens | place: USA | collected 2012 ...
AAGAGACAGAGGTGGAGTTTCCCCTTTGCCACTACCACGGTATTTCCATTGGCTTTCAGGTGGAAACCGCGGCAAAAGAAATTCCAGCCTATATGAAGGGCTTTTCTGTTGACCTTTACGAATTACAAAATAAATATTGCAGTGACCGTACACCTTATGTCATTCCAGGAGAACCGGCCATTGAGCATATTTTTTCCGAACTTTACAATGTGCCGGTCAAAATCAAAAAAGACTATTTCAAGATCAAAGTGCTGGAACTGCTTCTATATCTGGATGCGTTAGAGCTGTCGGGACATACAGAGGAACGTCCATATTTCTATAAGAGTCAGGTCGAAAAAATTAAGGCAATTCAATCACTTTTAACACAAGATTTGACAAAGAACTACACGCTGGAAGAACTCTCCGCAAAGTTTGATATTGCATTGACACCGATGAAAAATTGCTTTAAGTCTGTTTATGGCAGTCCGATTTTTACATACATGAGGAACTACCGAATGAACTATGCAGCGGCTTTGCTGAAATCAGATAAGTCGTTGAAGGTGGCTGATGTTGCTGGTCTTGTAGGATATGACAGTCCCAGCAAATTTACCGCTGCTTTTCATCAGACGATGGGAAAAACGCCATTGGAATATCGGAAATCAATTATCTGATTGGCACAGAAAAGGCCGCGTGGAGCGGAAGAAAAAACTGAATCATGATAAATTAAGGATGGTTAGTAGGACTTAGCCATCCTTTTTTCTTTACTGACCGAATAGAACGAAAGAGGTGAATTACTATGAAACAACAAAAAAAGAGTTGGGTCAAAACTCTACTTTCCTTTGCAGAACCCTGCAAGGGAAAGATGATTCTCTCGGTTTTATGCGCTATTTTTAGTGTCGCTGGTGGATTTATTCCGTTTTGGGCAGTTTATAAAATTCTGCTTCTGTTTATCAACCGTACTGCCACAGGAAACGATATTCTGTTATGGTGCTTGGTTGGAGTAGGCGGGTACCTGATCCGTGTGCTTTGTTTTGGTATCTCCACAATTTTGGCGCACATATCCGCGTATACGATACTGGAAGGTATTCGTCTAAAAATTGCAAATCGTCTAATGAAAGCCCCGCTTGGCGAGGTAATGAGACGGAGAATCGGTTATCTGAAAAACATCATCATGGATAAGGTGGAGGACTTAGAGCCGCCCTTGGCGCATGTAATTCCAGAACTGACTTCTAATCTGCTCCTGCCGCTGGCTATTTTCGTCTGGATGCTAGCAATAGACTGGCGTATGGGACTTTCGATTTTGATTGCTCCTGCATTGGCTATGATTCCGATGTTCTTCCTTATGAAAAATTATAACAGCCAGTATGCAGCCTACATGGAGGCAAATAACCATGTCAACAACATTATTATCGAGTATGTAGAGGGCATTGAGGTTGTTAAGGCGTTCAACCAAAGTACCAGTTCCTACGAAAAGTTTGTAGGCGCTGTGAAGTCCTTTAAGGATTTTACTCTCAACTGGTTCAAAAGCACATGGAAAACCATGAATTTAATGATGGCGATTATGCCGACTACCTTGCTTGGGGTACTCCCTGTTGGTTTGCTGCTGGTGCGTGGTGGAAGTATTACTCCCGCTGAACTTGCAATGGGAATTATCCTCTCACTTAGTATTGTGGGGCCACTGATGAAAGCTACGACCTTTATCAACGAAGCAAAATCTATGGAGTATGCGGTTGAAGCAGCAAATGAGCTTTTGAATCTTCCAAATTTGCCGGATTCCGGGGAATTTGTTCCAATCAATCATACCGATATTGTCTTGCAGGATGTGTCCTTTTCTTATGACGGTACAACACAAAATGAAGTGTTGCATGGTATCAGCTTAAATATGCCACAGGGGAGTTTCACTGCACTGGTCGGACCGTCTGGAGGAGGAAAATCAACGGTGGCTCGCCTGATTGCACGGTTTTGGGATGTAACTGGTGGCAGCATCTCCATTGGCGGCAAAAATATAAAAGAGCTTTCAATTCACCAGCTTTCTGAATTGGTCAGCTTCGTGACACAGGACAATTTCCTGTTCAACTGCTCGCTCAAAGAGAACATCCGCCTGGGTAATCCAAATGCTACGGATGAGGAAGTATATGCCGCCGCAAAAGCGGCTTGCTGCGATGATTTCATTGCTCGGCTGGAAAAAGGATATGATACCCCTGCCGGTGATGCCGGCAAGCGGCTATCTGGCGGAGAAAAGCAACGAATTGCTATTGCGAGAGCAATCTTGAAAAATGCGCCTATTGTGATTTTGGATGAGGCAACTGCCTTCACTGACCCGCAGAATGAAGATAAAATCCAGAAATCCATCATGGCCCTTTCCAAAGGAAAGACCCTGCTGGTGATTGCACATCGTCTGTCTACCATTCAAAACGCAGATCAGATTGTTGTTCTGAAAAAAGGGCAGATTGTTGACTGCGGAAAGCAGGGGGAACTTTTGGAACGCTGCCCGCTTTATGCAGATATGTGGCAGGCGCATATTGGTGCAAAGAACTGGTCTGTGGGCGAGAAAAAGGAGGTGGCTGGTAATGTTTAAGTCAATGAAACGCATTATTCGATGGGCTGGCAAGTACAGAGGTCGTCTTTATCTTGGTTCTGTATTCTCTTTTTTCAGCAGTTTATCTACAGCCATCCCGACAATGGCTGCTGCTTATGCGCTGGATAAATCTATTCAGGCATATTGGGCGCATACCACAATTGACGCTTCTTTGATCTGGAAAATGCTGTGGATTATTGTTGGCTCTATTGCATTGAATTTCCTGTTTTCTTATCTACGGGCAATTTTGCAGGAAAGTATCGGCTATGAAGTGGCCGCTGGCCAGCGCATTCATTTGGGCGATGTACTGAAACGGGTTCCCCTTGGGTACTTTTCACAGAACAGTGTCGGTGACATTCTGGCAGGTGTTACCACGGAATTATCTACTTTGGAATTACAGGGCATGAAAATGGTGGATGTCATCATCAATGGATACGCAAAGTTTATTGCCATCGTTTTATGCCTGACCTTCTTCAGCCCTGTTGCGGCGGTTATTTCCATTGTCGGCGTTGCTCTTTCGGCGCTGGCTTTGCAGGGAATTAGCAGACACAGTGAAAAAACCGCTGCAACAACCCATAAAGCAATGGAAGATATGTCCGACGCAGCGATTGAATACATCCGGGGGCTTTCCATTGTGAAGTCCTTTGGACAGGAAGGTGCTTCTATTGAGAATTTTCGTAATGCCAGTAAGGAATTGAAAGATATTCACATCAAGGTAGAAAAGGGCTATACACCATATAACTGCCTACACCTGTTTGTGTTGAAGCTGGCATCTATGGGGATCGTCTTGGTATGCGCGTGGCAAGCATTGCAAGGGCAAATGAGTATATCTGTTTTTCTGATGTTTGTTCTTTTCTCCTTTGTTCTTTTTGGCAGCGTGGAAAATATCAATGATGCTGCGCACACTCTTGGGGTTATTGATTCTGCCATGAACAAGTTGGAAGCATTAGAGAATGTAAACTATATCGACCAGGATGGCACCGATATAAAACCGGCAACCTATGATATTGAGTTTAGGGATGTTTCTTTCGGATATGACAGCCGGATTGTTCTGCATGACCTGAACTTCAAAATTCCGCAAAATAGCACAACGGCCATCGTGGGGCCATCTGGCAGCGGAAAATCTACGCTGTGTAACCTGATTGCCCGTTTCTATGATGTGAACAGCGGAACGATTACCATTGGTGGAACGGATATTCGCCGATTTACATGTGATAGTCTGCTCAAAAATATCAGTATGGTTTTTCAGAATGTCTACCTGTTCCGGGATACCATTAAGAATAACATTAAATTCGGCAGCCCGGACGCTACGGATGAACAGATTATCGCCGCCGCAAAAGCGGCCCGCTGCCACGACTTCATAATGGCTTTGCCGGACGGTTATGACACGGTGATTGGTGAAGGAGGTTCTTCGCTTTCCGGCGGTGAAAAGCAAAGAATTTCTATCGCCAGGGCAATGCTCAAGGATGCTCCCATTATTATCTTGGATGAGGCAACAGCAAGTATTGATCCAGAGAATGAGCATTTGATCCAAGAAGCGATTTCTGCTCTAACACACGGTAAAACTATTATTACGATTGCCCATCGTCTGGCCACGATTGAGAACGCCGACCAAATCCTTGTGATTGATGGCGGAACTGTGGCTCAGAGGGGTACGCATAAGGAACTGCTGCAACAGGAAGGGACTTATAAAAAGTTCATCCAGATCCGCGAACAAGCCGAAGGCTGGCGAATACAGTAAGGGAGGTCTTGATGAAACTTCATGCGTCCGGGGAGGACTACCTGGAAACCATCCTTGTTCTCCAAAAGAAACGCGGTATGGTGCGCTCCGTAGATGTGGCCCGGCACATGGAGGTGTCAAAGCCCAGCGTGTGCCATGCAGTGGCTACCTTGCGGGACGGCGGCTTTCTTATGATGGACGAAGATCACTTTCTCCATCTGACCGATGTGGGCCGGGAAGTGGCGGAGCAGATCTACGAAAAGCACCGCTTCTTTACCGACCGGCTGATCGAGGCCGGCGTAGACCCGGTAACGGCGGAAAAGGACGCCTGCCGGATGGAGCATGTCATCAGCCAGGAATCCTTCGAGCGTCTGCGCGATGCCTATAAAACCAAAAAGGAATGATCCGCCCGCATAGCAAACGGGTAAAACAGTAACGCGGCCGGGCACATCGAACCCGACCGCGTTATTCGTCTTTTTGAAATGCTTCCGCCTGTTTGCAAAGCGCAATATATTTTTCAATTTCCGCCTCACTTTTCCCGGCAAAGAAGTCTACAACTGTTTTTGAAACCGTCTGATTTACCATGTCTGGAAAAATGGCAGCATCCACGCTGATATTTAACTCTTTGGCGACAAGAGCCACCGTTTCAAATTTGGGGTTACTCTGGCAGGTTTCCAAATCTATGATTGTACGGGCGTTCATATTGAGCCGTTCAGCCAATTTTCTCTGTGTCAAATGCTGCCGCTTACGTTCTGACCGCACTTTCCATGCAAACAAGTCAAGAGGATTGTTCACTATAGAAGCAGTATTAAAGCCGTTCACCACGCAGATTTTCCAGCGTGGCGAACGGCTTTTTTGCTGCCCCTATATTTACAGGTAGGAGGAATCGAAGAAGTCTTTTAATGTAATTCCTAAACCCTGACAAATTCTTTCAATCGTCTCTACGCTTAACTGCCCTCCCCGACGGGCGGTGGTTTGAATCGTGGAGTACGATATTCCGCATTTCTTTGCCAACACACACAGATTCATATCACGCGCTTGCATCAAATCCTGAACACGCTTGATCGTATCCACGAAAACTCCTCCCATCTTTTTAGTTCAAAACTTTTCCAACAACCTCGAATCTTTGCTCTGGAGATATAATAATTGGTGAATATTTGGTGTTAAGAGAGACCAAAACCGGTTGATTGTGCACCACGCCATAGCTGTCGGTAAGGAATTCTGCTTGGGTTTTATCCGGGGTATGTTCATCGTATTTTTTCAGATATCCACAGTCATCATATACGAATATCCCGATATCCCCGCATTCAAGTTCTTCGCAGCGCTTTACCCATACGATTTGTCCGCTATGATAACGTGGCTCCATACTATCACCGCTAACGTATATCCCGAACTCGGCACCAGCCGGAACGCTACTGGCAGGCACTTGTATCTGCTGGAACATTTCACCCTCAAGAAAAGCTCCTAGACCTGCCGATACTGGCAACTCTGATACAGGCATCATTATGTAGTCGATTTCCGCGGGCTCTTCTGCGTCTGGCTGGTAGCGCCGGGATGCAATCAAGTCCATTTCGTACTCAGCGACTTTTTTTTGCCCGATGTCATTTAGAAGGGCGGGTTTCTGAAAGTTCTTTGTAAAGTAGGAAGGACCCTCCTTGATGTTCAATGCGTAGCAGATTGCAACTAGTTGATAGATGCTAGGAGTTGTATAGCCTTTTTCCCATTTGCTGATTCCTTTATCACTGACATCGACGCCATAGTGACGGAGAAGTTCAGAGAAAGTTACAAGTGAATAGCCATTCCTTTTTCGTGTGCCTGCGAGAATCTGACCAACCTCATTGCTATCCCTCGCAGCGACTGCATCATAGCGCACTGTGGATGGGGCTATGTGTATTTTGGTGAGCGTGGTTTTCTTTTTCATAACAAGAACACTCCTTTGTGATCCGGTAGCTCTATTATAGTATAGATAATACAGGAAATCAATAAGAAATCTCTAAAATAGCGACAAATGCGTAATTGACATCTCCATAAAGTAGGTGTATAATCGAATCAAATCCACGAATAACAGCTTTTTGGTGTTGATTCTGGACCGAAATCGTATTTGTTCGGTGTTTTTAAGAGGTGATATTATGAGAAAAGAAAACGTAAGATGCCCGATGTGCGGAACCATGAACTATGATGTAGATCTTGATGCAACCGATGGCTGGACAAAATGCCGTCTGTGCAAAGCAGTAACCTGCTCTATGGATGAGTGGAAAAAGCATACAGTGTCCGTTCCTCTGTTAAACGAAAAACAGTTCGTGGCACGCAGTATGACTCGCAAGTAATGCACGCTGCATTCTGATAAATCTGCAAAAAGGAGGAATTCTGATGTGTGGTGATTACAACCTTCGCCGTGAGAAAAGATACGTCGAAGTGGATGTTCGTTTTACTCCTGACGGCAAGATCCGTCCTCTTGCCATAAACTATGACAAGACTCGCACTTATGGAATTGATCGTGTCTTGGCAGTCAAGCACGGTACATCACGTTTTGGCGTGAAAGGACATTGCTTCACCTGCCTGATTTGCGGGCAGAAGCGGAATCTTTGGCTTGAAAAGGGCAAGTGGTTCGTGGAAGCCTACTGTGCCACATCAGAAGGTAGGGCTTCATAATGGCAAGATACTTATCGCGTGCAGAACTTTCGTACATAGCAGGCAAATATATTGAAATGTACTATGCACTCTTCGGAATAAGCAAAAATGACCCCGCTCCTATTAACCCAGAGCAGTTTGCAAATTCTGTTCTTGGACTGAACCTGAAGATGTTGCCGCTGTGTAGCGATGGATTATCTTCTTTTGGGTCGAGATCCTTCTAGGGATCAGTTTCAAAATGAACTGCAAGCCGCTATAGATCATCTTGAAAAAATCAAAGGTCTTTTATAATCACTTCAACAAGAAACGCTCCTGCCAGTTTTACACCGGCAAGAGCGTTTCTTGTGTTATTCAAAAATATCGGCAAGGGTAAGCAGCTGTACTTCTCCGCGTTCCTGTGCCTGAAGTAGTCCGTCCGTAAATCCGCCTTTCGAGAAAATGTAGTAGTGGTAGTTTGTTCCTTTCCCAAAGACTGCTGCATACTCCCGAATCAGTTCCAGTTCGTCCAAACCGATTTTTTCATTACGGTATTCTCATATCGTTTATTTAACTTCCGAAGTTCCTCATCGCGGCAGTAAAATCGGCTCATTTTGTTCCCTCCCCAAAGTGTATTTATCGAATTTATATACTCGTAAGTTAGTTTCTTACGAGTATAATACTTCATTTCTTACATAAAGTCAGGAAATATATTTTTGACGGCTCATCGAGAAACAGGAACGATACTTCCTATTTTCCTCAAAAATTGTGAACTCTGAGTTCCTGTTCATTTCGTTCCGCATCGGTTACAATACAGCCATAGCTTCGGCAAGCGTTCAAAGCAGCCCTCAAGCTATCCCGCCCCTTGAAAATTGAACACGCATTCTTCAGTCACGTTCCTGTGATGATGAGCCACGTCCGTAACAAATGCGATGATCTCCCACTGAGGGAATGAGCGGTAGGTTGACGGTAAATGGATGACAGCTTCTCCATAGCTAAGAGCCATCACAGAATAATGATACTTCTGCCTTCGGGCAGCTCGGTGAGAACCACGGAGAGGTGAGAACCCTATGGATTCGGTACGCTGCCGGACGGCTGAAAGATTTCCCACACGAAAACTGAGTTTTCGTTTTCCGGGGATGTCGGGGACAAATACGGAAAGGTATAGAACTATAAATCACAGCAATTTGCTGTTTGAGATAGTAGGGTGGGCTGTGCGAGCAGCCCACTGTTACATATACGGATAGAGAGGAGAAATCTAAATTGGCAACACGAGGCAAAAAAGAGAAAGAGTATCCGCCTATGCCCGCAAACTGGATGTACAAGCGCGGGGATGTCTACATGATGGATCTGAATCCTTACAGCGGTTCCGAGCAAGGCGGCATCCGACCTGCCATTGTTGTCCAAAACGATGACGGTAATTTTTATTCCAATGTTCTTCTGGTCGTTCCGCTGACAACACAGATCAAAAAGCGAAATATGCCAACGCATTTTATTCTGCACAATCGTTTTTTGAGTGCGCCATCTATGGCGATTTGCGAAAGCCCGCGCCCCGCAGATAAATCCAGAGTGTTAAGCTACCTTGGGCACCTGTCCAAATATGAAATGCGGCAAGTGTCAGTGTGTCTGCAATACAGCTTTGGGTTCATTGGATACAAGTCATTCCGAAAATACCTTACGGCTCCTCCGCAGGAGGATGTTCTCGCCGCTGCAAAAGAGCTGCTCTCCCAGCAGTTTCAGAATCTTCGGGTGCTGAACAGTCAGCCCCCTGCTCTCGCCAAGCACACAAAAGGCGATTTACATAGCATTGAGCAGATATCGGAAAGGATGCTCTCCACCCCGACAGAATCTTCTGTTGAGTTCATGGTCGCAGAACTGGATGATGCACTTCAATCGCTTATGTTCCGCTGGAATATCTGTTATGAACGGTATTCCAGTTTCCGCTTATCCGATAACGAAAAGAAGAAAATCGGTTTGATTATCCAATCAGGAATTGATTTTCTGCAAAAGAAGAAGGAGGTTCCTTTATGATGAACGCAGTTGTAAAACCTTACCATGAGATGTGCCTGAACAGCAGCGAACTGATCGTGCCGCGCGACACTTATCAGCGTGCTCTTCACCCCGCTCGTGTTGCCCGCATCGCAAAAGAATTTGACGAGCGGGTTGCCAATGAGCCGAAGATCAGCTTCCGGGATGGTCACTACTATGTGATGGACGGACAGAACACCATCGCTGCACGGAAATTTCTGAACGGCGGCGAAGATTTGCAGATTCGCTGCAAGGTTTATTTTGGTATGACAGAACGAGAAGAAGCCCTCCTGTTTGCACAGCAGACAGGCATTTCGGAACGGCTGAGTGCAGGGCAGAAGCTCCGTGCCCTGATTTTTGCAGGGGAGCCTGCTGCCGTTGCATTCCAGCAGGCCACCGAATTGGCTGGCGTTCATCTTTCTTTTGAAGAAGGCCGAGGCAAGCAGCGGATCAGCTGCATTGCAACCGCCTATCACGAATTCATCCGGCTGGGTCCGGAACTGTATATCGAATCCCTTGATGTTTTGCTGAACGCTTGGAACGGCGAACCTGATTCCATGAGTTCCGCAAACCTGCTCGGCATCTGTCGCTTTGTAGAACTGTATCACTCCGAATATAACAAAGGCCGCTTGATTGCCAAACTGCGGCAGGTCGATGCGTTCACGATTTTTCGCCTTGCTCGAACCGCAGGCGTAAGCCTTCCCGGCAAGACGAAGTACCTTCAGCAGGTCTATACTATTTATAATGGTGGAAGCCGCCGGGCCGCACTGCCGCTCAAGTTTTAACTTTAAGTATATTTAACGAGGTATTATCCAATGATTATCCATGAAGAACCTTCGCCCAACTCGGTTTCCTCCCCTGTTTCCACAGCAAAGGACAGCCGCTGCTATACCGTAGAAGACCTGATGGAAATGCTGCTCCTGAGCCGTCCCACTGTCTACCGTCTACTGAAGCAGAACGAATTCCGCTGGTTTAAGGTAAGCGGCGCTTACCGTATTTCCAAAGCCAGCTTTGAAGCATGGCTCAATGATGGCACTGTTGAACGCAATCCTGCTGTTTGACATCCTCAACATTTCAAGCGAAATCTGCTATTCTTTAGCCGGGATGAGAAATCCCGGCTAAACTTTTACATAGATAGAGAGGTGTCTTTCATGGATGATATGCGGAATACTTCGGCTCCCTTATACGGAAAAGCTGAACCTGCCACTACCAAAACCACCATGTCGGTTCGTGAGATGCGGCAGCTTCTCGGCCTTGGCAAAACAGACAGCTATTGGCTGCTTCATAAGAATCTCTTTGAAGTCATTCTGATAAACGACAAAAGGCGTATCGTTATTTCCAGCTTTGAGAAATGGTATGCCAATCAGGTCAAATATCATAAGGTCAATGGTTCGCCACCGGGCGAGGAACTTTGCAAACGGTCCTATTCCGTTCCTGACGCCGCCGAGATATTGAAGGTGAAACCCGAAACGATCTATACACTCATCCGACAGGGCAAGTTGAAAACAGAAACGACAGACTTCTGTATGAGGATTCCCAAAGAGGAATTTGAGCAGTGGTACCGGTCACAAAGCCGCTACCGCACAGCAGCTGACCGGGAGCGTGACCGGGAGATTGAAGCGCAAACCATCTCCATCCCGGAAATGGCAAAACTACTCGGTATCCCACGCAAGAATGTTTATGGGATCCTTGATTGCAAAAAATACCGAGATTGTTTCGTCATTGAGCGCGTGGCCGACAGGCCGCGCATTACCAAAAAAAGTTTTAAGGCATGGCTTAAAAGCCAATCTACATACCAACTTCAAAAACCGAAAAAAGAAACGCATGAGGAGCCGCCGCTAAAACTGCAATGTCCCAAGAATGGGAAATACTACAGTTTTCAGGAAATTCAGGCTTTCTACGGAATCAGCCGCCCAACACTTGACTCGTGGGTTCTCAAAGAAGGAATTCCAACGATGAAGTTGGGAAGGGTAAAACGCATCCAAAAAGATGCTTTCGATGAAGTTCTGAAGTCCAAACGTAAAGTAGAGGAGGATGTATAATGGCCAGCATTGTCAAACGCAATAACCGATACTGCGTTGTCTATACCTACAAACACACTAATGGAACGCTAAAGCAGAAATGGGAAACCTTTAGCGACCTTGCAGATGCCAAAAACCGTAAGAAAGAGGTCGAATACAAAGAATCCGTCGGTACCTTTGTGGCACCCCAGTGCCGAACTCTAAAAGACTTGCTTACAGAATATGTTGCCCTGTACGGAAAAACTAAATGGGCACTCTCAACCTATCAATCAAACACTGCACTGATCTCAAACTACATAGTACCGCTTATCGGCTCGATGAAGCTGCAGGATCTCACCACCCGCGTAATTGAGGGATATTATCAGCGGCTGCTCAAATACGAAGCAGTCGACCCTATGTGTGGAAAGCGTCAGCATCAATACGTTTCTCCCGGCACGGTTCGTTCGGTTCACAAAATTTTGAGAAGTGCCTTTGAGCAGGCTGTAAAGTGGGAACTTATGGAAAAGAATCCCTGTATTTATGCCACCTTGCCCAAATACACTGCAAAGAAGCGTGATATCTGGACTGCCGAGACCCTGTTCCATGCCTTAGAAGTCTGTGATGATCCACGGCTCCGGCTTTGCATCAACCTCTCCTTCTCTTGTTCCCTGCGCTTAGGGGAATTGCTCGGTCTGACATGGGATTGTGTGGATATCTCCCCCGAAAGCATTGAAGCCGGGCGAGCCTCCATTTACATAAATAAGGAATTGCAGCGTGTAGATATTGCTTCGCTGAACGCCTTGGAAAATAAAAATGTCATCACTCGTTTTCCCTCGCTGAGTTCCCGCTGCACCACGGTCCAGGTTCTGAAAAGCCCTAAAACAGACAGCAGTATCCGAACCATTTTTCTCCCCAAAACAGTTGCTGAAATGCTTGTCCACTATAAAGCCGAGCAGGACATGACAAAGGACGCACTGGGTGCAGAGTATGCAGACTATAATCTCGTGGTTGCCGGCCCGCTGGGAATGCCGACCGAACAATCCACCATTAACGGTGCATTGAAGCAGCTGATTGAGGAAAACGATCTCCCCAAAGTGGTTTTCCACAGCTTCCGACACTCCAGCATTACATACAAGCTCAAGCTGAACGGCGGCGATATCAAAGCCGTGCAGGGCGATTCCGGTCATGCACAGGCTTCGATGGTCACCGAGCAGTACGCACACATTCTGGATGATGATCGGCGTTTGAACGCACAGCGATTCGACGATTTCTTCTATCAGCATCATGGTGCAGAGCCTGAAGTTCTCCCTCGCGCAGAGCAATCCACTCCCAAAGCCAGTCCAGTCGATACAGATGCGGCAGCAGCTCTTGCTAAACTGCTGGCTGACCCCTCTATGGCTACACTCATTAAAAATCTTGCAAAGAACCTATAAGCCTCTATACATAAACAGCGGCAGTTTTCCGTATATGGAAAACTGCCGCTATCTGTTTTAGGATGATCCCGTTTCTTTGTGTTTTTTCGCCTTAGCTTCCTCTATGTCCATCTTCAGCTGATGTGTAAGCTGTTTTACATAATCGAGTGAAACTTCATAGCCTTCTGCGATTTTTTCTGCCGGCATCCCATCAAGGATACGGGAGATCACAATGTTCTGAGTGGCTTGTTTTCTCGACTCTGCAATCATTTCCTCAATAGAGGGGCAATGTTTATTATGCATCCAATTCAAGTAATCCAAGCGTTCAGCTTCTATCCGCGATAGAAGCCTGACTGCATAGAAATTGTCATCCACCTCGAATCGAACTTCCTCTCCGGGTTTGACTTCAAGTTTTTCCAGAACCGCATCTGGGAGTTTTACATTTCCATCTTCACCGACTACAGTATTAAATTTCTTTTCCATTGCACACTCCTAAGATCACGCAAAGTTCCTTGCATCCAGTGCCTTTACTCCCGTAAGAATACCATAAGACCCTTCCTTTTACAAGACAATGCACATTTCCAATCATACTGTTACATAGGCCAGGGTTTTCTCTCAGAAAGCTCTGTCTTTTTTTATTGAAAACATTTGTCCATCACACCAGTTACGGCTGTATGGACTGGTTCACGAATGCTAAACAAGCAAATATCCGTAGGGAAACGTACACTTCCCAGCTAATGAAAGGTGGGCATTTTACAATGAACCTTCCACTTTTCATTAGCTCTGCTAATTTTCTGCTAATGAAAAGCCTTTTACTCGTTTTATTTCGGGGTTTGTGTTCTTTACTCGGATTGACAGCGCAACAAAAAATCCATTGATAAAACGTTACTTGTTTTACCTACTTTTGTCTAGGATTTATTGCTTCAGCCCCTACTCCTAAGCCTGAGGCCCCCGGTTCGAATCCGGGCGGGGACATTGAGAAAGCAGCAGACCCCCCGCGGGGTCTGCTGCTTTTGTGCATTCATCGTTCAGTTCAGGACGGTTTTGCCGGTCAGGGGGTCGGGGATGCCGAGGAGGGCCAGAATGATGGCCATGCGGATGTAGACACCGTTGTGCACCTGATCGAAGTAGGCGGCGCGGGGGTCGTTATCCACGTCCAGCTTGATCTCGTCGATGCGGGGCAGCGGGTGGAGCACCGGCATGTCCGGCGGGGCCAGCTCCAAGAGCTTTGCGTTCAGGGAGTAGCAGCCTTTGAGCCGCAGATAATCCTCTTCGTTGAAGAAGCGCTCCTGCTGGATGCGGGTCATGTAGAGGACATCAAGGGCAGGCAGCTCAGCTTCGAGGTCTGTGGTCTCCTTGTACGTTTGATGGAGAGGCGTCAATGTCTCGTCCTTGACGTACTGGGGAATGCGCAGCTCCTCCGGCGAGATGAACACGAACTTGTTCCCCTCAAACTGGCTGAGGGCTGCGGTCAGGGAGTGGACCGTCCGGCCAAATTTGAGGTCGCCGCAGAAGCCGATCGTCAAATGATCCAGCCGCCCTTTGCGCTGGCGGATGGTCATGAGATCGATCATGGTCTGGGAGGGGTGGGCATGGCCGCCATCGCCTGCATTGATGACCGGCACCCGCGCATACATGGACGCCCGCAGCGGTGCGCCCTCCTTGGGGTGGCGCATGGCAATGACGTCGGCATAGTTGCTGACGACGCGGGCCGTGTCGGCCACCGTCTCGCCCTTGCTGGCGCTAGAAAGCTGGGCCCCTGCAAAGCCCAGCGTCTTGCCGCCGAGGCGGAGCATGGCCGACTCGAAGGAGAGGCGGGTGCGGGTGCTGGGTTCATAGAACAGCGTCGCAAGGATGCGCCCGTCGCACAGGTGTGCATAGGGAGCGGGATTCGCTTCCATCCGGTCGGCAAGGTCGAGAAGGGCCAACTGCTCGCCCAGAGAAAAGCTGTTCGGCTCGATGAAGTGTCTCACAGCCATTCTCCCTTCAGCACAAACTTCTCGCGCTCGGCACCAGTGGAGACGAACTGAATCTCGTGGTTCAGTTCTTTTTCAAGGAATTCCACATAAGCCTTTGCTTCTTTGGGGAGGTCATCCCAGCTCTTGCATCCGGAGATATCGGTGTTCCAGCCGGGCAGCATGGTGACCACCGGCTCCATCCGGTCGAGGTCGGACAGGGTGTCGAAGCGGGGGACTTTCACTCCATCCAACTTGTAACCGGTGATGACCGGGATTTCCTTCATGCTGCTGAGCACATCCAGCTTGGTGAGGGCAATCTTATCCGCGCCCTGACAGGCCAAACCATAGCGGCTGGCTACGCAGTCGAAGGGGCCGACGCGGCGGGGACGGCCGGTGGCCGCGCCGTATTCGCCGCCTGCCTTGCGCAGCTTCTCGTTCCACTCTTCGCCCATGGCGTTCTCGGCGGCGAAGGGACCTGCACCCACGCAGGTGGAGTAAGATTTCAGCACGCCGACCACATGGTCGAGCTTGCAGTTGGGGATACCGGCCCCCAGCGGCGCGTAAGCGGCCAGCGTGTTGGAGCTGGACGTGAAGGGAAAGATGCCGTAATCGATGTCGCGCATAGCACCCAGCTGGGCTTCCAGCACGATCCGTTTGCCGCTGTCGTGAGCCTGCTGCAAAAAAGCACCGACGTCGCAGATGTACGGCGTAAAGTGCTCGGCCTGCAACTTGCACCAGTTCAGCAGGGCATCGTAGGACATCTTTTCCTGATGGTAGCAGCCCGCCAGCTCCATGTTCTTGGAGTCCAAAATCATATGCAGACGGTTCTGGGTGCGCTTCTCGTCCAAGTGGAGCAAGTCGCCCAAACGCAGAGTCTTTTTGCGGTACTTGTCGCTATAGGCGTAGGCGATGCCGCGGCGGGTGGAGCCGAAGGCACTGCCCTTTTGGGCAAGGCGGTCTTCTTCCAGCCCATCCTGCACCTTGTGCCACGGCATCGAAATGGTGGCCTTATCGGAGAGCTTCAGATTCTTGGGGCTGACTTCCACACCACGGGCTTCGATGGCCTGCATCTCGTTTGCGAGGTGCTCGAGGTCAATCACCATGCCGGTGCCCAGCACACAGGTCACGTCCGGGTGCAGGATGCCGGAGGGCAGCAGGTTCAGGATGAACTTGCCCTTCTCGGTGACGACGGTGTGTCCAGCATTGTTGCCGCCCTGATAGCGGGCAACGACATCGGCGTTTTCGGCCAGCAGGTCGATGACGCGGCCCTTGCCCTCATCGCCCCAGTTGATTCCAGTAACTGCGGTAAGCATAATTCTTATAACCCTTCTTTTTCACTGTTTACGATGGCTTGAACCTTTTTGATCTCAGACATGGTAACTGCCTCCGTTCAAAACCAACTTTAATACTTTCAAATTCCCTCTTGCAATTTCCGATTGCAGTTGCTATTATACGAGCAGAGAAAGAATGTGTAAAAAGTATCCTGCACATAGCTGCAATGTGATTTTTACATGAAGGAGGCAGACGCATCATGTATGTGGACTGGGAATACTACAAAATTTTCTATTATGTAGCGAAATACCAAAACTTTACCAAGGCCGCGCGGGTGCTGGGCAACAACCAGCCCAACATCACCCACTCGATGAACCGGCTGGAAAGCCAGCTAAACTGCGTGCTGTTCATCCGCTCCAACCGGGGCGTGACCCTGACGCCGGAGGGCGAGATGCTCTACTCCCGCATCGCGTCGGCGGCGGTGCAGATCCAAGACGCCGAGGAAGAGCTGAGTGCCAGCGCCACGCTGGAACACGGAGCCATCTCCATCAGCGCCACCGAGACGGCCCTGAACATCTACCTTTCCGAAAAGCTGCGGGCTTTCCACGCCGAGTACCCCGGCATCCGGCTGCGCATCTCGAACCACTCCACTCCCCAAGCATTGCAGGCCGTGAAGAACGGCGAGGTCGATTTCGCCATCATCTCCACCCCGGCCGAGGTGGAACCGGGGCTGAAGCTGGTGGAGCTGGAATCCTTTTACGAGGTGCTGGTGGGCGGCCGGACCTTCACCGCACTGGCCAGCCAAAGCCTGACCCTAAAGGAGCTGAGCAATTACCCGCTCATCTCTTTGAGCGATGAGAGCATGACCCGCAGCTTTTACCGGCAGTTCTTCCTCGACCACGACGCAGTGCTGCGGCCCGACACCGAGGCCGCCACCACCGACCAGATGCTGACGCTGGTGAAAAGCGAGCTGGGCCTCGCCTTTGTGCCGGAACCCATGGCAAAAGACCTGCTGGCGCGGGGCGAGCTCGTCCAGCTCCACTTGCAGGAGATCATCCCCACCCGCTCCATCTGCCTCGTCTACGACCACCACCGCCCGCTGAACACGGCGGCGCGGAAATTCCAGCAGATGCTGGTAAAATGACGCAAAAACGCCCCTTCACGGAACAAAACCGCGAAGGGGCGTTCTCTGTTTCAAAAAAGGGTCATGCGTCGGAGCGGGAGTAGGCGTTCTTCATATTGCAGCTCAGCTCGAAGAGGACCTTATCCAGCGTATCGGCGGCGCGGGCTTTCAGCGCCTTGGCGATGGCCTCGTTGGCCTCCTCGCGCAGGGCGGCGCGGGCAGCGGGATCAAAGACGGACCGCTGCTTCTCGTCATACGCATGCAGCAGGGCGCGGGTGGCCGAGAGGACGGCCTCCTCATAGCGCTCGATGTGGAAGATGGACTTGCCGTAGGCGGCATCCGCCATAGCCGCGATCATCCGGCTGACCCAATAGAAGCTGTCGGTGGAGACTTCGCCGGTGGTACAGGCGAGGTAGGCCGGGGTGGTGTCCACGTTGGCGTAGAAGGGCACCATGGTGTTGAAGGCGTTGGACGCATAGGCGATCCACTCCACGGCGCGGAAGTCCTCCGGCACATCCGGGCGCATCTGAATCAGGGCCATGAAGTCGTTGCGATTGATGCCGATGGAACGGTATGCGCCCTTGCTCTTCTGGTCGCCGTAAGCCGCATAGGGGTCATAGGGCGTGCCCTGATAGTGGGAGGAGAGCAGGTACTTTACATCTTCCGGCGTGACCTTCCGCTCCGGCACCATGCACCACGGCAGATCGTCCGACCGCGGGGTGTAGTCGGCATCCGGGCCGTCCCACGCCCACGTATTCGGGTTCAGATACCGCAGCATGAACCATGCGCGGGGGGTGTTGTACACATGGTCGGAGTCGTCGTGGCTGCCAAAGGCGTCCCGCGGGTTGAACTCGCCATCCAGCGAGAGGTCAAGGTGGTACTTATCCACAAACTCCTTCAAATCAGCCGAGCACATGTAGTTTTCCTGTGCACCGGCTGCATCGGCGAAGTCGAAGCTGTCGATGCCGAGCTGGTTGGGCATGACTACATAGCTGTCGTCGGGCACACGGCGGGCCATCCAGTGACTGTCTCTTATACACATCTGACGCTGCCGACGATACTCCTTGTGTAGATC
>ERZ1027052.152-NODE-152-length-15846-cov-9.129377_pt1 | contig 15846 bp, 7 predicted proteins | sample MGYA00519428_ERZ1027052 | MGnify/ENA primary metagenome ERZ1027052 (study PRJEB26926, sample SAMN06164572) | human gut metagenome | biome: ENVO:00009003; feature: ENVO:2100002; material: ENVO:00002003 | host: Homo sapiens | place: USA | collected 2012 ...
AATTTATACAATCTGACGAAAAATCTGACTGCGCAATCGCACGACAATAATTATGCGGTATTACCTTAAAAATTTCAACAACCCGGAGGAACTATGGGAAGAGATAAACTCGGCAGCCGTCTTGGCTTTATACTGCTCAGCGCAGGCTGTGCAATAGGTATAGGAAACGTATGGAAGTTTCCTTATGTGGTAGGTCAAAACGGCGGCGGCCTTTTCGTCCTTATATATCTGTTCTTCCTTGTAATACTCGGCATACCCGTGCTTACTATGGAGTTTTCCATAGGCAGAGCGGCTCAGAAAAGCCCTGCAAAAATGTACGAACAGCTTGAGCCGAAAGGCAGTAAGTGGCACCTGCACGGAAAGGTTTCGCTTATCGGCTGTTATCTGCTGATGATGTTCTATACAACGGTGGCAGGCTGGATGCTGAAGTTCTTTGTTTCGACCGCATCCGGAGAGATTGTCGGAATGGATACGGCGGCTGTAGAGAACCATTTCAACGTTGACGTTCTGGGCGACCCTGTTTCGCTTATAGTATATATGGGCATAGTTGTTGCGATAGGCGTTGCTGTCTGCCTTATAGGTGTGCAGAACGGGCTTGAAAAGGTCACTAAGATAATGATGCTCGCCCTGCTCGCAATTATGGTGGTGCTTGCCGTAAACAGCTTTACAATGCCCGGCGGAGCGGAAGGACTTTCGTTCTATCTGCTACCCGATTTCAGTGCTATAGAAAAGGTCGGTATAACAAATATCCTTGTAAGCGCAATGAATCAGGCGTTCTTCACGCTGAGCATCGGTATGGGAAGTATGGCTATATTCGGCAGTTATATCGGCAAGGACAGGTCGCTTCTCGGAGAATCGGTAAATGTAGCAATGCTTGACACGTTTGTTGCGGTAGCGTCCGGACTTATTATTTTTCCTGCCTGCTCGGCATACGGAGTGGACGTTACAAGCGGTCCGAAGCTGTTATTCATAACTCTGCCGAACATTTTCAACAACATTCCTCTCGGCAGGCTGTGGGGAAGTCTTTTCTTCGTATTCTTGTCATTTGCGGCGCTGTCAACGGTGCTTGCCGTGTTTGAATGTATAATAGCGAACACAATGGACCTATGGGGGCTCAGCAGAAAGAAGGCCTGCATTATAAACGGCATACTGCTGTTTTTACTGTCAGTTCCCTGCTGTCTGGGATTCAATGTTCTGGGCGGTTTTCAGCCGCTTGGCGCAGGAAGCACGATACTTGACCTTGAGGATACTGCAGTCAGCAACTTCATTCTTCCGCTCGGCTCGCTTGTATTCATTCTTTTCTGTGTGACGAAAAGGGGCTGGGGCTGGGATAACTTCGTAAATGAAGCGAATACCGGCAAGGGTCTTAAGATAAAGAAGTTTATGAGGGGCTATATGACGTATGTTCTGCCGGTACTTGTGATGTTTGTGTTTATTATGGGGCTGGTGGGACTTGTTAATGGCTAAGCAAGATAGGAAAAGGCGGTACTTGTATTGAGTGCCGCCTTTCAGTTTATGTGGAAAAAAGGGATCAGGAAAACAACTTCTAAGCAATTGCAATCCCCACCTTAGTTGGCTCGGTTTGACCGAGCAACAGAACCTCACCCTTTTTCGAGGGGGAAAGTGTGGTGGTGCAAGGCGAGGGATAGTGCGGTTTTTGGGAGGGTTGGTGGTGTAAAGCAATCCCTCCGTCTTGACGGCAGAAAAGTTTGCAATATAAAAAGGGTGGGCATATCGCAAGCAGAAAGCAACAAAGCAACAGCTTGTGGCTTGCCGTCAATCCACCTCCCTTTGACAAGGGAGGCAAGTTTAGTGCGAAGCGATGGATAGTGCGTTTTTAAAAAGGTCAATGTCAGAGCAGTTGCACTGATACACTCACGAAATTATTAATGCCTTATCGGCAAGGGAAGTATTTTAAGCAGTGTTGGCGATATATTTCACTGTGTAGCTTTAATAAAAATGGTTTTTTCGGCAAACTGAAAGGCGGTACCCGTATAATGAGTACCGCCTTTATTACTCTTATTTTCCCACGCAGAAGCGTGAAAATATTCTGTCTATTACCTCTTCGCTTGCGGTCTTTCCGCTAAGCTCATAAAGGCTGCTCAGTGCCGCTTCAAGCTCAAGCCCTGCAACGTCTGCGGTCATGCCGCCGTGAAGTGCGTTGTATGCTCTGTCGACCGCCGCCTGTGCCGATAAGGCGCACTGCCGCTGACGCTCGTTTGCAAGAAAGCCTGCGCCTGCGTCAAGGTTGCTTATTCCGCAACGCTGTTTTATCGCCTGTTCAAGCTCGTCTGCGCCGCCACCCGTCTTTGCGCTGATTATTACCGCTTTACCGAGTTCATTTTCTATAAATGCCGTGTCCGCCCTTGCTTCAAGGTCGGATTTATTTATTATCGGGATTACCGTCTTACCGTGGAGAAGCTCTATCAGCCGCTTGTCGTCATCGGACAGCTCTCTTGAGCCGTCAAACACCGCAAGGATAAGCTGTGCCGTACCTATACGTTCTATCATACGCTGTACGCCGATGTTCTCAACAGTATCTTCTGTTTCCCTTATACCTGCGCAATCGGCTAACTTCAGCATTATATCGCCAAGCTGTACCGTATCCTCGACTATATCACGGGTAGTACCCTCAATATCGGTCACTATGCTCTTCTGTACGCCTGTAAGCCGATTCATAAGCGTTGACTTTCCTGCGTTGGGCTTTCCGACTATGGCTGTGGCTATACCGTTTCTGAGTATCTCTCCGCAGTCATACGTTGCTATAAGGCTGTCGATATTTTCTTTTACGGCGGTGACGCTTTTCAGCCAGTCCGCCTTTGCTATTTCGTCCTCGTCCTCGCTCTCGTCGGGATAATCTATCCATACGGCTATCTCCGATGTAATAGCTATTATCTCCTCGCACAGCGCCTCTATCCTGCGGTATAATGCGCCGTCCGTCTGCGCTCTTGCACAGGAAAGAAGCTGGTCGTTGCCTGCGTTTATAAGGTCAATTACACCCTCGGCTTCTGTCAGTGACAGCTTGCCGTTTACGAGCGCCTGCTTTGTAAACTCGCCTGCCTGAGCCATTACCGCTCCTGCGGATAATACCGCCTGCAGTACCCTTTTGGTAACGTGGATGCCGCCGTGACAGGTTATCTCGGCTGTGTTTTCTCCGGTATAGCTGTGGGGCGCACGGAAGATTAAAAGCACTCCGTCATCGAGCTTTGTACCGTCCGCCGTAATATCTCCGTATGCGGCGGTATAGCCGTCCATCTTTTCAATATCACGCACGGGGTACTTCGGTATAAATACCTTTGCCGCAACTTTAAGTGCGTCCGCTCCGGATATTCTTATCATTGAAACACCGCCGCTTGCCATAGGTGTTGATATTGCCGCTATGCAGTCTGCCATTATATCTTAATCCTTCTTACCGAATAATTTTGCGAAAAAGCCTTTTGTCGGCTTTTCGTCTGTCTGTTCTTCCGTTTCGTCTTCGTCCCTGCTGTCGCTGTCATCGCCGTTATCGTAATAGCTTTCTTCCTCCTCTTCGGAAAGCGCCGTTTCGATAAAGCTCTTTTTGAGCAGTTCCTCTCCGCTTTCGTTAAGCGTATATGTCCACAGCTCTGTCGGAGTATTTATAACAAAATCGTCTATATTATCAAGGCTGAGAAGCGTCTGAAGCCGCTCGCCCATAGTATCTATCACCTGCTCCTCCATACCTGAGAAAAATTCCTCGCAGGTTATGTTATACTCGTCGGCAGGATTCTTGCCGCCTATTCTCGTAAGGTGGATACCGTCACGCAGATAGGAGGTGTAATCGAGATAATCGCTCCAGTATTCGTTTATTACCTGTAATATGACACGCTTCTGCAGGGCGTTTACCTTGTCCTCGCCGAACTTCTGTGCGGCGGTGCTGTAATCATCGGCAAATTCGTTCTGCCATATATCGACCTCAGACTCGCCTGTCAGGAATGCTCTTCTTCTGCCGAACACTGCGTCACGGTGCTTTTCGCCTATCATAGTGAACTTGAGCAGACGTTTACGCAACTCGAGCGTATCGCCCTGTGCTATACGCTGAATACGGTCTACCTCACGCAGTACTATCTTATCGTCAATCGGTCTGCCCGTTTCGGCGGTGGGATAATGCCTTTTCGGTATTAACTTCTTTATCTCGTATTTTGTCATAATCTCGTCTTCGAGTGAGATTATGAAACGGCTCTCGCCCACATCGCCCTGTCTGCCGCTTCTGCCGCGCAGCTGCATATCGCCTCGTTCGCTCTCGCTCATAAATGTGCCGAGTATCAGCAGTCCGCCTGCCGCTACAGCTTCGTCCTTCTGCGATTCGTCAGCACCGCCCAGCTTTATGTCAACACCTCTTCCCGACATATTGGCTGATATGGTGACAGCGCCGGGTCTGCCGGCTTCCTTTATTATCTCAGCTTCAAGCTCATCGTTCTTTGCGTTCAGTACGTTTGCAGTGATACCCTCCGCCGCAAGACGGTCGCTCAGCTCCTCGCTGAGTTCAATGCTTGACGTTCCGACAAGCACGGGCTGATTCTTTGCGTGGGCGGTCTTTATGCAGTCAATAATTGCGTTGTCCTTTGCCGCTTTTGTGAGATATACTTCATACGGGTGGTCGACACGTTTGCAGGGCGTATGGGTAGGTATAACGGTTACTTTAAGGTCGTATAACTGCCAGAACTCGTCCTCCGAGCTTTTCGCAGTACCGGTCATACCGCTGAGAAGCGGATAACGGCGCAGATAGAACTGCATAGGCACAACGCCCATTATGACACCTCTGCTTGTACAGGTGATGCCCTCCTTAAGCTCGACAGCAGGCTGTAATGAGCCGGGATAGCGGCGGTTCTCTGCCGCTCTGCCTGTGAACTCGTCTATTATTCTTATATTACCGTCCTTGACTATATAATCGACGTCCTTTTTTAGTAAGAAGCACGCTTTAAGGCAATCCGTAATGCGTATCAGAAGCTCGTTGTTCTCCTCGTCATAAAGTCCTGAGCCGTCCGTTATAAGCTCCTCGCACTTATCCTCGCCCTTTTCGGTAAGGTAGATAGTGCCGAGCTCCTCGTTTATCTCATACATACTGCTGTCAAAATCCTTGACAAACTCGTATACCTCGGGCAGCTTTTCATCGGGCTTTACGGCGGTTTCGCCTGCTATTACAAGCGGTACTCTTGCCTCGTCTATCATCATGCTGTCAGCTTCATCGGCTATGCAGAAGTCGAAATCCGTCTGCACGCAGTCCTCAGGCGTATTCGCAACGAAGTCACGCAAAAAGTCAAAGCCTGCCTCTCTTGCGGTTATATATACTATCTGATTTTTATACATCTCTTTTTTATCCGCAATATCTGTCGAATGCAGGATACAAGCCGAACTTATGCCGAGTGCCTCATATATCGGCTTCATCCACTCGCTGTCACGCTTTGCGAGATAATCGTTGAAGGTGAGTATTCTGACATTGTGACCGTTTTTCGCCATATAGCTTGCGGCAAATGCGGCGCAAAGCGTCTTGCCCTCGCCCGTTTTCATCTCGGTGATCCTGCCCTTTGTAAGCTCTGCGGCGGCGGTAAGCTGTTCGTCATAAGGGATAAGACCGAGGTATTTCTTGCTTGCGATAGCGCAGGCGGCGAATATCTCATTCATATCCGTACTGTCTTTAAACTCGTCTATTGTGCCGACCTCGGCGAGTGAGCGTATTTTTTCGATGGATATATAAGTTTCAGCCATTTTTGCTGTCCTTTCAGAATAGAATTATTGCAGTGCCGTGAAAACGGCATTTCAAAGCCGTCTATATCGTTTATTTTACCACAGCGAAATGAAAAAAGCAATTATTTTTAAAAAGCACTTGAAAAATACGGATAAATGTGCGACAATAATATTACTATGGCGGTTTTATACCACACGATAAATTACTAAAAATCTGTAAAGGAATGACTTACGTTGGATAACAAAAAATACGCAGTAATACTTGCCGCAGGTGATGGCAAAAGAATGAAATCCGACAAGACTAAGGTTCTTGCCGAAGTGCTGTTTCAGCCTATGCTCCGCTGGGTGCTTGACGCTGTAAAACATGCCGGAGTTGACAATACCGCAGTTATAGTCGGCGCTCACAAGGAGCAGGTAACGGCTTATCTTGATACGCTCGGCGAATACCCCGCATTTGAGCAGAAGGAAAGGCTCGGTACGGGTCACGCAGTAATGCAGGCAAAATCTTTTATCGAAAAGGCGCAGGCTGAAAATGCGGATATACTGGTAGCGTGCGGTGACGCTCCGTTCATTGACGCAGACACCATAACAGGCTCTTATGAGTATCACAAAAACAGCGGCAACGATGTTACGGTAGTTTCCGCTATTGTCGATAACCCCACAGGCTACGGCAGAATAATAAAGGAAAACGATACTTTCAAGGCTATCGTTGAGCAGAAGGACTGCGACAGCGAACAGGCAAAGGTAAGAGAAATAAACTCGGGTATCTACTGGTTCAAAGCGGAAAAGCTGTCCGGACTTTTAGATAAGCTCGGCAACAACAATGCCGCAGGCGAATATTATCTTACCGATACTGTTGCCGTTGCGGAAAAGAAGGGCGTATACACGGCAGACAGCACGGACGTTGTACTCGGTGCAAACAGCCGCAGTCAGCTTGCCGCTCTGAATGAAGTCGCAAGAAAGAGAAAGCTCGCTGAGCTTATGGACGAGGGTGTGGATATTCCTCTGTCGGACGGAATCATAATCGGTAAGGATGTAAAAATCGGTCACGATACGGTTATACTTCCGAATACGATAATCAAGGGAAAAACGGTTATCGGCAACGGCTGTGAGATAGGTCCTAACAGCTATATAGCCGACTGCGTTATAGAGGATAATGTTATCCTGAACAACGTACAGGCACACGAAAGCAAGGTAGATAGCTGTGCTAAGGCTGGTCCGTTTGTACATCTGCGCCCGAATACTCATCTGCACAGCGGTGTAAAGATAGGCGACTTTGTAGAGGTGAAGAACTCGGAGGTCGGCATAAACACCTGCATAGCGCATCTTACATATGTCGGTGACAGCGATGTAGGCAAGGGTGTAAACTTCGGCTGTGGCTGTGTAACGGCAAACTATGACGGTATCAAGAAGTACCGCACCACAATAGGCGACAACGCATTTATCGGCTGTAACACAAATTTGATAGCGCCCGTTACTATCGGGGATAATGCGACTACTGCGGCAGGCTCGACTATCACGAAGAACGTTCCTGCGGATTCTCTTGCGGTGGAACGTGGTCAGACAAGAATTATAGAACACTGGGAAAAGAACAGCAAGCGTATAAAAAAGGCATAAGGAGGAAAACAGGTGGACGTTTTTCTTTCGGTGCTGTCGGTCGCCGGAATCATCCTCGGCGCTGTACTGCTGATAATGATAATATCCCTTCTGCTGTCCGCAATACTTTATGAGAGCGTTTTCGGAAAGCGGTTCGAGATATACGATTCCGCACATCTGCCCGACCTTAACGATTATAAGGGGCTTGTAAATGAGCCGGTCACATTCCCGTCAAAGCGAGGCTATAAGTACACGGGGTTTTACTACCACGATGAAAGCTATGACAGCTTCAGGGGGCTTATAGTTTTCTCACACGGCATATTTGACGGACAGCTCAGCTATCTGCCCGAAATAGCGTATTTTGCAAGACGGGGATACAAGATATTCGCCTTTGACAACAGCGGCAGTCATTTAAGCGGCGGAAAGTCACTGCGTGGGCTTCCTCAGTCGGCGGAGGATCTTGATGCGGCGTTGAGTTATGTTACAAAGACAAACACGCTTCCGCTGTATCTGTTCGGTCACAGCTGGGGAGGATATGCGGTATCGGCTGTGCATTGCTATCATCTTTATGATATAAAGGCGGTATTCGTACAGAGCGGATTTGACAGAACAAGCGAAATGGTGCTTGAAGAAGGCTCTGCTATGATGGGCAGATGGATATATATCCTTAGAGCCTATATAAAGCTGTATGAGCGTATGAAATACGGCAAGGCGGCAGGCTACACAGCACACGCAGGAATAGCGAAAGCAACCGCAAACGGCACTAAGTTCCTTATACTGCACAGCACGGACGATAAGACGATAAGCCTTAAAAACAGCGTGCTTGCAAACGTTGAAAAAAACGATAATATCACTCTTATAACCGAAAAGAACAAGGGTCACAACTCTCTTGACAGCGACAGAGCGATAAAGCACAAGGCACAGCTTGACACGCTTTTTGAAACGACCTATCCGAAAAATCAAAGGACTAACAAGAACAGAAGAGAACTGTTCAGCGAAAAGGTCGATAAGCAGATATACTACGAGCTTGACGGCAAGCTGATGAAGCTGATAGCCGATTTTTACGAAACGGCTCAGAGTGGGAAGGAATTCGGCAGTGCGGGGTCGCAGGGGAAAAAGAAAAGTCATAAATAACGTTTGACGTTATAAAATAAGGAAAATCAGGAGATAAGAAGAAATGAACATTTTCAAGAAAATACCGGCGGTGATAGCGTCTGTTGCGGTTATTGTATCGCTCTCGGCTGTTGCTGTATCGGCAAACAGCTATGTTCCCGAGGTATCCGACGTGATGACGGAAGATGTCAGCATCGCTTCTGTCAGCGCAACAAAAGCACAGCGTGAGCAGGCACAGCAGATAATCGCCGACTATATCGCCAAGAACATACCCAACGGCATTGCGGACGTTTCCAAGATGGATAAGGTTGCGGCGTATGTGGCATCGTTCGCTTACGACAAGAGCAATTCCGATCCGTATCTTATGGTGCTGAACGGTTCAGGCAGCGATTATGCCAGCGCAAAACTTGCCGTTTATATGCTGGGTGAGGTAGGTCTGACCGCAAAAACAAGATATGCGTACAGTGAAAATGAAGAGATACCTATGAAAACAGCCACATCTATGGCGACCACTGCGGTAAGGCTCAGTGACGGCTCGGTTTATCTGCTTTACATAGGCGGCGACGTACTCGGACAGAAAACTTTCATTTCACAGAAGTTGAATTCACGATTCCTTTATAAAGAGATCTCAAAAAACAAATACGCTGTTTATTCGTGGATACAGTTTGACGATGAGGTAAAAGGCTATGACAAGGCTACCAAGACCGTTATGAATATCCCCGGATATATCGACGGTCACAAGATAGAGGTAATAGCAGCTGAGTTTACCAGAGGCTGTATCGGTGTTTCAAAGGTAACCATACCCAATACCGTTACCGAGATCAAGCGTGGCGCTTTCGTTTACACAAAGCGCATACAGAGTATTTCTATTTCAAGCTCGGTAAAGACTATAGCCGCCGATGTATTCTCGGGAAACAACTGTCTTAAATTCACTGTTGACAGCAACAATAAGTATTTTCAGGCTATAAACGGCGACCTTTACTCTAAGGACGGCAAAACGCTTGTTTCCGCCACAGGTTCGTCAATGACAAAAATCCCAAGCTTCGTTGAAGTTATCGGCGACGACGCATTCTGCGGAAACGACCATATAGTTGATATCACGATCCCTGCAACCGTCAAGAAGATAAGCTATGCCGCTTTCGCCTCCTGCGACAATTTACGCAATGTTATAATCGAGGGTAACGGACTTACCACTGTCGAATCCAGAGCCTTCCAGACAACAAAACTGATTTCACTCAACATTCCCTCTTCTGTGACCTCTTTCAGCTATGATGCTTTCAACTGGGCTGAAATCATACTTGTGATCTGCCCGGATGGAGAGATTTCACAGAAGCTTACAGGCAACGACGAAATTCAAAACCTGCTTGTTGATACATCAGGCACATTGACCGGCAGAACGTTTACCAAAAAGCCCACCTGTGAAAGTGACGGTGAACTGAAAGTCAATTTTTCAACAGGTTCGTCGAAAACTTATACCATTCCGAAGTCGAATCTTTATCACGATTATAAGGTCGATGCAATAAAGTCGGAAACCTGTACAAATGACGGCTGTATAACTTACCGTTGCACGGTCTGCAATTCCCACAGAACCGAAGATACCACTTATGCCACAGGACACAGCTTTTCATCGACATGGACGCTCGACAAAGCGCCGACCTGCGCCGAGCAAGGCTCGCAGTCACGCCACTGTACGAAGTGCGATAAAAAGACAGATGTAATATATGTTTCCCCCACAGGAAACCATACTTATACCGCCTGGAAAACAACCAAAAATCCCGACTGTACTAAACCCGGTGAACAACGGTGCAGCTGCACGGTCTGCGGCAAGGTGCTTACAAGAGAGCTTGATCCGTTGGGTCATAAATACGTTGATACCGTGGTCGATGCGACCTATGACGCAAAGGGCTACACCCTGCATAAATGCTCGGTTTGCGGCTCTTCCTACAAGTCCGACTACACCGACATTCTCGTTCTCGGCTATGTCAAGAACCTCAAAGTAACCCGTCAAAACCCAAAATTCATAACGCTCGAGTGGTCAATGTCAACCGATGGCAGCGGCTATGAGGTCGAGCAGTACAAGGGCGGCAAATGGGTACGGATTTCCAAGACCGACAGCAGTGCCAATTGCGCTCTCACCGTCACAAATCTTACTCCCGGTACATCCTATACATTCCGTGTAAGACTGCGTAAAGTGTCAGGTTCTACCGTTCAGTACGGCGGCTACACAAGAGCCGTTGCGACTACCGTTCTGCCAAATACAGCCTCGTTCACAGCTCCTCAGACAACAAGCAGGACAATAACGCTCAAATGGGATAAGAATGCCGATGCCACAGGCTATATCATTGAGCAGTACAAGGGCGGAAAATGGACTCAGATTCTAAAGACAACAGGCAACACGACCTTACAATGTACAGCGTCCTCACTCGCTCCCGAAACACGCTATTCATTCCGCATGAAGTCGTATAAGAAGACCGGCAGTGCCGTTGTCTACAGCGATTATACGAATATTGCGGCAACTACAAGAATTGCGTGTGTTTCAGGTCTTACGGCAAAGTCATCAACCGTTTCTTCTGTTACACTTTCGTGGAACAAGGTTGCTTCGGCTACGGGATATGTCGTTGAAATCTATAAGGGCGGAAAGTGGAATACAGTCCTTACCACAAAGAACAACACTGCTCTTTCCTGCAAGGTAACGGGTCTTGCGGCAGGCTCAACATATAAAGCCCGTATCAAGTGCTACCGCCTTACAAACGGTGCGTACTCATTCAGCGAATACCTTGAAGCTGACGTGAACACAAGGATAGCAAACGTTACAGGCTTCAAGGCTTCCGGCAATACAGCATCATCAATAACATTCTCGTGGAATAAGAATACCGCCGCTACAGGCTATATCGTTGAGATTTACAAGGGCGGTAAGTGGACGCAGATTTTAAACGCAAAAAGCAACACAACCCTTACCTGCACAGCAACAGGGCTTTCGGCAAATGCAACATATTCAGTGCGCATAAAGTCCTTCAAAAAGACAACAGCAACCACATATTTCAGCGATTATCTTACGTTCTCAGCCGACACCCGTATACCCAACGTTACAAGCCTTACATATAAAGCGGATTCCGCTTCACAGGTAACTCTCAGCTGGAAAAGGAATGCTGCAGCCGACGGATATACAGTAGAAATCTACAGGGGCGGAAAATGGGAGCAGGTGCTGTGTGCAACCTCGAACACAAAGCTTTCCTGTAAGATAACAGGTCTTGCGGAAGGCTCGACCTATTCTGTACGCATAAAGAGCTACAAGGTGAAAAACGGCAGAACCGTATTCAGCGAATATCTGAAAAGCACCGCTACAACAGGTCTTAACCCCGTTGCAAAGCTTGGGGAGCAGACAAGCAACACAGCCTCATCAATCCGTTTTTCGTGGGCAAGAAAAAGCTGTGCGACAGGATATATCGTAGAGATCTATAAGGGTGGGAAATGGAATCTTGTAACAAAAACCACCTCAAACACAGTCACCTCCTGCCAGATAACGAATCTTAAGGCAGGTACGTCATATACCTGCCGTGTAAGAGCATATCTTACCGTAAACGGTTCGACAATATACAGCGACAATGTAAGAACGGTGCAGAAAACAAAATAATATCACGGCTTTACGAGCGACGGTTTTATGAACCGCCGCTCTTTTTTTGTCTGTTACACAGCCGTTTCCCTCTTTTTAACTTAACTAATAAATGTAAATTTCGTTAGTTTCATGAAACGTTACATTAAGCAACTAAAAAACAGACTAACTGACCGATAAAGCCGTTATTTAAGTATCGTTTTGGCGAAATTTTGTGTAAATACTACTTTAAATTGTATTAAATACACATATAACACTTCGAACTGTTGTGAAATCCACCGAAAAAATCAGCTTTGTTAAGTAAATTTAGCTAAATCTGTTGACTTCAAATAAAGTTGCATGATATTATAAAGTTAAGCTAAGAAACCAGGAGGCTATATCAGAATAATAGCAGAAGGAGTGAAATCATGACAGGTTTTAAGAAAAAACTGGCAAACTCGGCGCTTGCCACGGCGATGACGCTTACAGCTTTACCTGTATCCGTGTTTTTCATAAGCACGGGTGCGGCGGCTGAGGGTGTTCCGAGCGGATTTGCGTATGCGCAGGGAACAAGGTTCATGCTTGACGGAAGCCCGTTCTACTACGCAGGCACAAACTGCTACTACCTTACGTTCAAATCGCACGATGCGGTAGACAATGTATTCAAAGACGCAGAGGCGATGGGGCTGAAAGTTATCAGAGTCTGGGGCAACCTTGATGTAGGTGTCAAGACAGGTACGACAGACAGCGAAGGAAAGCCGGTATTTACAAACAACAATGACGGCCCGGGCGAAAAGGACGGAATATATTTTCAGTATTTCGACAAGGCTCTGGGTAAGCCGGTAACAAACTTCGGTGAAGACGGCATAAAGAAGCTCGACTACGCATTATATCAGGCCGAAAAGCACGGTATAAAGCTGCTTATCACCTTTACTAACTACTGGGATGCTTTCGGCGGTATGGGTCAATACGTCAAGTGGGCAGAGGAGCTTGGCATAACCGGACTTAAAAAAGACGACTTCTACACAAACGAAACGCTCAAGGGCTGGTATAAGGATTATGTCAACGGTCTGCTGAACCACACGAACCCGTATACAAACAGAAAGCTGAAGGACGAGCCTTCCGTATTTGCGTGGGAGCTTGCAAACGAACCGAGATGCAATTCCGACGCTCAGTGTAAGGACAATATACTTTATAACTGGGCAAAGGAAATGAGCGAATATGTAAAGAGCATCGATCCGAATCACATGGTATCGCTCGGCGACGAGGGCTTCTTCAACAGACCTTACGGATATTTTGACGAATATACGACCTCAAACTATGCGTTCTACGGTGCAGAGGGCGTTGACTTTGAAAAGCTGATGACAATCGACACGCTCGACTTCGGTACTCCTCATCTTTATCTTGACCAGTGGGGAATGAAGCATACAGGCACAGGACAGGACGATCTGCTCTGGTTTAAGATACACGGCGAAGCCTGTGCGGAGCTTGACAAACCGGTCATTCTGGAAGAATTCGGTCTTACAGATAGAACAATCCGTGACAGTGAGTATAAGCAGTGGTTTGAGGTGCTTGAGGGTAATGTCTACGATACGGTCGAATATGCAGGCACAAACTACTGGATGATAGCGTCATACATTGACGGCGTACTTTATCCCGACTATGACCAGTATACCGTTTACGGTCCGGAGGGAACAGATACCGAAAGCACAAGACAGCTTATCATAAAGCACGCCGCAAATATGGCGGCAAAAAATAACGTCAACACGATAGTCAACGACAAGCTGAGCTTCGACAGAGCGGACAATACCGACCTTACGGTAACAGCAACTATGAAGGAGGGTGTAATAAGCGGTATAACCCTTGACGGAAATGCGCTTACAAATGGCAGGGACTTCACGATAAACAATAACTCCGTAACTATAAAGGCAAGCTATCTTAAAACACTGGAACTTAAAAACCATGTGTTCACGCTTGACTGCACGGCAGGCAGCAGCCCGAAGTTCACAGTAAACGTAACCGATATATCGATCCCCGCACCTACACTTGACAAATATATCGCTACCGTTGACAAGAACCTGCGTCACTATAAGAAGGTGAACGTAGGCTACGACAAGAAAACAAGCGAATTCAGAGGTATAACGGTAAACGGCAAATATCTCACGGCAGGTACGGATTATACCGATAACGGCGGCTCAGTCACATTCTCGGACAGCTTTATAAAATCTCTCAGCGAGGGCAATGTAACGCTCGTGTTCGACTTCTACGAGGGCGCAGACTGCGAATTCCTGCTTACCGTAACAGATACATCGGCACTCGAGGATATAGATACTTTTGAAAGCTACACAGACGATTCTCAGCTAAGCAGTGCATACACGCCGAATACAAGCGGAAACAACGTAACGGTTTCGCTTGTTGACAACGCAAACGGCAAAGCGATGAAATTCGAGTACAATGTAGGCTCGCCCAACGGATACTGCGGTGTGAACCGCAAGCTGTCACAGCGTAACGTTGCACAGTACAAGGGTGTCAGCATAAACCTTACCGGCGACAACAGCGGTAACAGCTTTACGCTTCAGCTCAAGGATAAAAACGACAACTATTTTGAAAAAGAAATAACAGTCAACTTCTCCGGCGAAAAAACAATTGAGATACCTTTTGAGGAATTTGCCGCTCCAAGCTGGCAGTCAGGCTCTGCTACACTTGACACAACGAGTATTGTACAGGCCTCATTCTATGCAGGCAATGGCGGTAACACCGACACAGGCACTTACATAATCGACGATGTATACTTCTACGGCGAAAAGCAGGAAGCCGAGGGCGCACACCTTATCGACAAGACAGGCACATTTGACGGCTCTGCTCCTGCGACTGTACTTACAAAGCTCGTGCTGAACGGTCAGGCTATATCAAAGATAACCTGCGGCGGCAAAACGCTTGACAGCAGTACAGACTACTCGTGGAACGGAAGTCAGGTGACACTCAACACGCCGTTCACGCAGGCTCTTGCCAACGGCAAGCACGAAATAGTATATCACTTCAGCGACAGCACTACAGACACATTTACTCTCACCGTTATCAATTCTGCGGTCACAGATGATATTACGGTTGATAGTGTTACCGGCTTCACAAGCACAAACGCAACCGATTCATCGCTCACTCTTGCGTGGAACAAGAACAGCAAGGCTGACGGCTACTCGGTTGAAATATACAAGGGCGGCAAGTGGAACGAGATATATAAAGGCAACTCCACAAGTTGTACGGCTAAAGGACTTAACGCTAACTCGACATATACCTTCCGTATAAGAGCGTACAAGACATCCGGCGGAGCTGTACAGTACAGCGACTATGTAAGACTTGCCGCTAAAACAGTGGAAAGCTCAGGCGTTTCAAACGTTACATCCTTCAGAAAAATCTCAGCGACATCATCCGAGCTTATAATAGGCTGGGCAATGAACAACTCCGCAGAAGGATATATCGTTGAACTGTACAGGGGCGGCAAATGGACGGAAGCATTAAGAACCTGCACAAATAATACAGTAGGCTTTATAGCGGGCGACCTTAAGGCAGGTGCGACCTACACATTCCGCATAAGAGCATACAAGACCTCAGGCGACACAGTCATCTACAGCAACTACACAAGACTTGCCGCTGTGACAAACGCAAACTAAAAGCATAATAACAGCAAACGGAGCATATCAGAAAGATATGCTCCGTTTTACTTGTATAAATAGTCTGTTTTTGAAATAAAATAAACTTCTGATTTATTATCCCTATCCCCCTGCCCCCTTTCCCCAGAAAGGGGGTGAATGTGGGGCTGCCGCCCTCACCCCGCTTGG
>ERZ1027052.166-NODE-166-length-14718-cov-9.662825_pt1 | contig 14718 bp, 14 predicted proteins | sample MGYA00519428_ERZ1027052 | MGnify/ENA primary metagenome ERZ1027052 (study PRJEB26926, sample SAMN06164572) | human gut metagenome | biome: ENVO:00009003; feature: ENVO:2100002; material: ENVO:00002003 | host: Homo sapiens | place: USA | collected 2012 ...
GATCTACACAAGGAGTATCGTCGGCAGCGTCAGATGTGTATAAGAGACAGTTCTAGAACTAGCACTTTCAAACTGCACATAAAAGAACAGCGCCGGATAGATGATTGGAATTATGACTGTATAGAAAAATTCAAATTTAAGTTGTTAGAGAACATTACGGCTTTGAAAGATTTTAAGGAAATGCAAGCAAACGACATTTGCGATAAAAAAGTTACTGTTAAATACGGGGATTCTCTAAAGCTATTGGCGGATAAACGGTGTTTTAAAGATGGTAGTGTTGATTTAGTGATAACATCTCCTCCGTATGGAGATAATGCTACTACTATAACATATGGTCAATTTTCAGTTTTGCCGTTGAAATGGATTCCTTTGGAGGATATCGATAGCAAAAAAATAAGCAATAGTGTCATTGAAACATTGTCTAAGATCGATAGCGATAGTTTAGGTGGTAGAAATTATACTGTTCAATCCATCATTGATTCCGAGCTTTATTCTTACTCTCAGCCATTTTCACAGTTGTACAATCAGTTGACAGATGCAATGCAAATAGATAAGGCTCGAAAAGTTGCAAGTTTCTTTTTAGATTTCGAAAAAATTATAACTTCACTATATAAAATTGTTAAAGAAAATAAATTCATGGTGTTTACCGTTGGAAATCGTCATGTAAATAAACTAGAGGTGCCTTTCGATGAGATTTTAGAAACAATTGCGGAACACTATGGATTTGATGTTGTTTATGATTTTAGAAGAAACATACTTAAGAATAAGAATTATTCTGACACAAAAGCTCAAAATTTTAAAACTATAAAAAAAGAAACTATACTTGTATTGCAGAAGAGAAGTAAAAAATGATTCTAGAATTAATTCATGATCTGATATTTCTCGCAGGAAAGTCAGAGATTGCGACAAAAGAAGATTTGCAGATTGCACAGGACTTGCTTAATACACTGGTGGTACATAAGGAACGTTGTGTAGGTATGGCGGCGAATATGATCAATGTTAAAAACGCATCATCGCATTTCTTGATGAGAGCGGACGAGTTCCTGTATATACGGTGATGCTTAATCCCGATATTATTAAAAAAGACGGTGCTTACGATACAGAGGAAGAATGCCTGTCGCTTCTCGGAGGGGCACGTCCATGTCAACGCTATAAATCCATCAAGGTCAAGTATCAAACCTTGGATCTGCAGACTCATATCAAGACTTACACAGGTTGGACAGTGCAGATTATACAACATGAAGTGGATCACTGCGATGGTGTTTTGATTTGATCAATGGAACAGTTGTTGAATTATTAATGTTTCAATTAGGAAAAGTGAATGATAATAATCACGTTTGTTTTGTTGCTGATGGCAAGACAACATGATCAAGATACTTAAAGGAGTGCATTAAAATGTTGAATACTATTCTTTCTTATTGCGATGCTCGTTACGAAACTGATTTTGAACAATGTGAAGATTGTTCTTATGGAGAGTATTGTCCACATGATTGTGAAAAATGCTTGAATTATATTCATAACCCAACTCATTCGAAAACTGGTGCTCCAGACCGCAAATATGATTGTACACATATGGCAGACTTTTATACATGTAAGTACTCTTGTCGCTATGCATCCGAAATAATGTATGCTATTGAACGTTGTGTTGACTTACATAAGCTGCAGGAGTTAAGAGTCCTTTCTTTTGGATGTGGCCCTTGCACAGATTTATTTGCAATTGATGAACTTCATAAAAGGAAAGTTCTTTCTTATGAAAAGTTGAAATATCGCGGAGTGGATTACAGTAAAAATGTGTGGCGATGGATTCATAAAGATATTAAAACATTTGAAAGCGATGACTGAAGTATTAAATTCTTTTATGAAGATGTTTGTGAATTAATCAATACAATTGCGAAGGGAAACTGGACTCCGAATGTTATTGTTTTTCAGTATGTTTTTTCTGATATGCAAAAGCATACTGATGCTCAAAGCATAAACAATTTCATCAATACATTTGCAGAATATTATAATACAAAAATTGAACCTAATACATATATCATTCTTAATGATGTCAATTTAAGTCGCGGTTATGGCGGTGGAAGAGAATTTTTTGATCGACTACACAAAAAACTTGATAATTCGATATGTAGAAAGGGGCGTTTTTGTAATGATAATGCAACGAGCATGTATTATCCAAGAGGATATACTTATGGAGAAGATTCTGATGGCGAATTCCCCGATAATGCGAACCGTTTTGATTTGATGCCTTGGAAGGCATACTCTCCATTTGATACATGTGCAAGTGCTCAAATGATAATAAAGAAGGTGATTGATAGTGATAATTAGTGCAAGTAGAAGAACAGATATCCCTACATATTATAGTGAATGGTTTTTCAACAGAATAAAAGACGGGTTTGTGTATGTTCGTAATCCCATGAATGTACATCAAATAAGCAAAATATCTTTATCTCCTGATGTTGTTGACGGCATTGTATTCTGGACTAAAAATCCTGTTCCTATGTTGGATAAGTTATATAACCTTCAAGATTATGCTTACTATTTTCAGTTTACGGTAAATTCATATGGGAAAGATATCGAAGCAAATATACCAAGCAAAAACGATATTATCGTCCCTGCCTTTAGAGAGTTGTCAAGAATAATTGGCGCGGAAAAAGTCATTTGGCGATATGATCCGATTATGCTTACAAGTAAATACACAATTGATTATCATGTAAATTATTTCAATGAATTAGCTAAAAGATTATCTGGATATACGCATAAATGTGTAATAAGTTTTGTCGACTTCTATCGTAACACGCAGAAGCATCTTAAGGATTTGGATATATTGCCCTTAGGCGAAAAGGAAATGTATGAACTTGCAGAACGTCTTGTAGAGATTGCAAGGGAAAATAATCTTATTGTAGAATCTTGTGCGGAAAAAATCAATTTGGATCAGTTTGGTATCCGGCATGGTCATTGTATAGACTGTGACTTGTTTGAGCAGATTTTGAATTGTAAAATGGATTTATCAAAGGACAAAAATCAACGACCTGAGTGCGGCTGTATGGAAAGTATAGATATCGGAGCATATAACACGTGCAAAAATGGTTGTAAATATTGCTATGCGAATTTCAGTCAAACTACTGTTAACAAAAATACGGGATTGCACAATCCTTACTCTCCATTGCTTTTTGGAGAAGTTATGCCCGAGGATAAGATAATAGAGCGAAAAATGGTTTCTTTGAAAAATAATCAGCTAAATTTGTTCTAATTCTCTCTGGACTTCCGCACCGAACTGTGGTACTGTTGTGTACTGCAAAGGAGGTGCGGATATGGCACAGATGAGTTTAGAAGAATTGTACCGAGGAGAAAGTGCGGGAGAAAAGTACGGTATCTTGGGAGAAGTAATGAAAGACTTCTTCGAAAATGGGCGTCCGTCGGAATACGACGAGCGTACTTGGCTTGAAATGCTGCTTGTCAAGCACGCGCTGATTGCGGCAGAGAAAATGAAAAATGAGGGCGACACGGTGTCGGGTATGACCGACGACATGTCGTCCTCTTCTTATGTGAGGTGGGATGAAAATGACAACGCTTGAAGATCTGTACTACGGCAATATCGTTCCGCACGAACACAGTTTTAAGCGAGGGAGTGCTTGCAGCGAAGTGTTGAGCTATGTTATTCGGCATCAAGACAGCTTGATACCGACGCTTACGGCTCAGCAAAAAGAAACCTTTGAAAAGCTCAAAGACTGCGAGGCGGAACTGCACGGTATGAATGAGCGCGAAGCGTTTATCAGCGGCTTTAAGCTCGCGGCGAGAATCATGACCGAAGTGTTGTACGAGCCGTCAGAGGATTGAATTTGCAGAAACAAGGCCGAGCCGATTTCGCGGTTTGGCCTTGCGATTTTCAGTTCGACACAGCACGGTTAAAATCTGCACCGCAGAAAACAAAGAAAACAGTATTCCCGCAAAAGCGCCGGAATATACACTGTTGGCGCAAAAAACTTGACAGAATTTTCCCTGTATGTTATACTGCAAGTAAAGAAAGCAACCGACAATTGAATACACATATTTTATTTTGAGTTTCAGACTCGCACTTACATAATCACCGATGCAGATCAGCATCGGGATTGAGTGCGGGTCTTTTTGTTTTGCAAAACAGCAGTCCTCTACATAACACGGCGAAAAACCGTGTGAATTTAACAGGAGGAAAAACCAATGAAAGAATCTGTTTACACCGCTTATGAGGATCTGCCGTTGTTCCTTAATGCTGAAACGGTAGCCAAGCTCCTCGGCATCTCCATCTCAAGCAGCTACGAGCTGATGCACGAGAAAGGGTTTCCGTCGTTGCGTATCGGCTCACGGCTCATCGTACCGAAAGAAAAATTCCGCGCATGGGTCGAAGAAAAGACGGGAGGCAGCATTTGAAATTCACCCGATATCCAAAGCGTGATGCGATCCGGGATTATTTTCCTCTGCCGAATGAAATTTTCAGCTTTGGTCTCAGCACCGGTGAGATCGCAGTGTATGCGTATCTGATGTACTGCGAGGACAGGAAAACATTTCAGTGCCATCCGAGCTACAAAACGATTGGCAACGCTGTCGGTATGAGCAAAAACACCGTCAAGAAATATGTAGACAGCCTGATTGAAAAGCAGTTGATTACTGCCGAGCCGACTTCCGTCATCACCCAAAAAGGAGAAAAGCGCAACGGAAATTTGCTCTATACCGTCCGCCCAATTGAGGAAGCGGCGGCGTATTATTACGAAAAACAAATGCTCCGTTTGGAAGAAGAAATGCGGCGGCAGGCAACACTGAAAAAACTTGCCGACTACGACCGCAAACACAAACAATCGGCGGTTTAGCGGAGATTTTCACTCCGTACGAAAATAAGCAGGAGAAAGCCGAGGGGTTGCACGGCACCCCCTCGGCGGCTCACAGCGGACGGCAACGCCGACCGCATAAGGCTTTGTATGGCTTTTAAGAACGGTTATAAAAGCTTCAATTTAGGGGTTGCGGCGATAAAAACCTCGCTGATTTAGGGGTTGCGAATTTTACCGCAAATTTAGCTGGATATTCCGCCATGTATGTGGTATTGTGTTGTACTGCGAAAGGATGTGATACTATGGCAAAGCGAAGGCCGTCGGGAGACGGTATGGTGCGCAAGCGCGAAGACGGAAGATGGGAAGGCCGCATCGTTGTCGGTCACAAAAAGAACGGCGATCCGATTCACCGCTATGTGCTTGCCCGAACACAAAAGGAGTTAATCGTAAAGCTCCACGACTGCATCGAGATGTACCGCGACGCCGACCTCACCGAGGATTCGAATATGATGCTCGGCGAGTGGCTTGACCGATGGATCAATGAATATATGATCTTCACGATTCGTGAAAACACGCTTGATTCTTACAAAGCGATGATTAAAAATCAAATCAAACCGTATCTCGGCGACAGACCTTTGTCGGCGCTGACCACGCAGGAGCTTCAAAAATTCTATAACACCGTCAAAAAGAAAGGTCGGGTGAACCCTGACAAGCTGCACGGCACAGAGCTTGCCGACAGTATGGTGCGCGGTATTCATATGATGCTACACGAAGCGCTGGATATGGCGGTGCGCCTACGGCTGATTGTTAAAAACCAAACGGTCGGCACAACGATTCCCAAAAACAATTATCCGCCGAAGCAGATACTCAATGACGAACAGCTTGACAGATTTATGAAACGCATTAGGCAGGATGAACGGTGGTACGATTTCTTCTACACCGAGCTGACCACAGGACTGCGGCGGGGTGAAATCTGCGGACTGAAGTGGGAGGACTTCGATGCGGAAAATGGAAAGCTGAAAGTGAGGCGCTCGGTTGCTAAAAGGAAAGGCGGCGGATTGAATATCGGCGAAACCAAAACCGAGACGGGAACGCGCACGATTGTCCTGCCGCCGAGCACTGCGGAACTTCTGCGGAAGCGAAAAGAAACGGCAGTCAGCGAATGGATATTCCCGAATATCTATGAGCCCGAAAAACCGATGCACCCCGACTATGCTTACCACCGATTAAAAACACTGTTAAAACAGGCGGAGCTTCCGCTGATTCGGTTCCACGATCTGCGCCACCCGTATGTCAAGCCCACGACAAAAAAATTTGCATCTTTTCTGAAGTTTTTTCGGGCAGCCGTAATAACTGCCCGTAGCTATTCCATACGGTATTCATGGCTTATTTCTCCTTTCCAGATTTCACCGATCCTAAAAAGTCTTGCATAACATATTCTATCTCAATCCGATCTCCCGGAAAAACATATACCTTGCTGATAAGCCGGTCTATCAGCGATTGCGTCAGGACATCGGCATTGTCTACTCCCTGAACAATTTCCCTTTGTTTCAGCTTTGCCTCATAGTCACTTTGTATCCGTTTGGTCTGCGCCGTGATGGTAGCATGAACATTCTTTGCCTGTACCAGTTCAGCGTCATATACCGCTTTCTGTGACCGATAGGATTCCAGATCAATCTCTCCAAGTGCATACTGTTCATAAAGCTGCCGTTTACTGTCTTGGATAACCCGCAGCTTTTCTTCATGCTCGGCCTGTTGGGCAGTCTGTAAATCCAGTTTATCCTTGCTGCTGTCAATCCCCAGAGCAGGAAGCATCTGCGCCCGGATTGTTTCAAGGACTGCCTGCTCCAAATCAGACATCTTCACCCGCACACCATGACAGGGAAAATTTTCTGCCACTTCGGAATGACGGCAGTAAAACCATGCTCCATTTCTGAGTGACATGGCATGATCGCAGCAGCCACAGAATACTTTTCCACGAAGAAGGTAATCACGGCGTTTTTTATTCGGAAGGGAGAACCGCTTGATGGAAGCGTTGGCCTGCTTGAACAGCTCCTTACTAACAATCGCAGGATGATGGTCAGGAATTTTGAACCATTCACTTTCATCTTTTAGCTTCATGTGACGGCTGCCGATTTCCTGTACCTTGCGCTTGCCAATGACATAGGTACCGATGTACCGTTGGTCCTCCAGCATCCGCAGGACCGTTGAGCTGCTCCAGACGCCGTGTGTCCTGGACACATTATAATGGTCTTTTCCTTTATCCCTCCGGTATTCCCCAGGGGTAGGGATATTCAGGGCATATAATTTCCGCGTGATCTCGGCGGCTGTATTTCCATCGGCCGCCCATTCAAATATCTGCCGGACAATCACTGCTACATTCTCGTCCGGCTCCATGCGCCCGTCTGCACTTTTGCGGTAGCCATACGGACAGATAACACTCTGGTATTCACCACGGCGCATTTTCGCATATTTGGCGCTTTTTGTTTTCATGGACATATCACGGCTGTAACATTCGCTGATAAGATACTTAAAGGCAACGTCAATCCCGCCGGTATCTCCTTTGAAATTGGCGGTGTCAAAATCGTCACTCACAGAGATAAAACGTGTATGGTAGAGTGGAAACACCCGCTCAATGAAATAGCCGGTTTCAATGCTGTTGCGGCCAAACCGGGAAAGGTCCTTGACAATGATACAGTCGATCTTACCAGCTTGCACCATCGTCAAAAGTTCCTGTACTGCAGGCCGCTCAAAATTCGTACCCGTATGACCGTTATCGACATACTCTAAAACTTCGCCATTATCCCATTCCGGCAGCGACATGGCTTTTTCCCGCAGGATAAGGCGCTGGTTTGGAATACTCAAACTTTCTGTCTTATAATCCTCCACAGACAGCCGGATATAAAGAGCAATTACATATTTGCGCATGGCTTCACTTCCTTTCCCTGAAATTCACTCTTGAAGCGAAAGGTCACATGAATATCCCGTTTGTGGTCTATCTCAATACGCTCAATCAGCCGGTCAATCAGTTCTGCCGTAAGCATGTGGTCCTGTGTCAGTGACTTTGCATCCTTTTCCATAGCTCGGTAGCGTACAAGCTGGTCGTCAAGAGCATCTATATCCGTTTCAAGCCCTGCGACCTCGCCGGACAGCGTATTGATGGATTCCTCATAATCTGCTTTCAGTTCAAAGTATTCTTCACTTGTCAAAATACCCTGTACAAAATTCTCATAAAGACCTCGGATCAGACGGCGTTTCTTTTCGATTTCCTGCCGTTTGAATGACATCTGGATCCTTAATTTGTCCTTTTCCTGTTTCTGCCTCGCCTCCAACTGAAAGAGAGGGAGAGACATTCCCAGAGCAACCGTCAGTTCTTTTTCTAAAACGGATGTAACTGTAGCAATCAGCTCTGTTTCCTGTATCATCACACCTTTGCAGCTATCTTTTTCTACACGGCTGTTGGTAAGACAATGGAACCAGTAAATATCCGGTCCCTTTTTACGCTTGGCCCTCTGCCGGTGGAGACTCCTGCCGCAATCTGCGCAAAATACCTTTCCCTTAAAGATATTTGGGGTATAGGGTTTCTTTGGTACAGCTTTACTTTGCTCGCAGACCTGTTTCCGGTAGTTCTGTACCGCCTCGAAAACTGTATGGCTGATAATAGGCTCATGGGTATGTTTTGTAACGATCAGGTTATCGTCCCCAGCCTGTACCTGCTGGTGGTCTACAATCTTTGTCTTACCCTGTACCAGATCACCGGTATAAACCTCGCTTTCCAGTATCTTCATTACGGTACGGGTCTGCCATTTTCCACTCCCGATCAGCCCAGGACTGGTAATTTCTCCGGTAGTCTTTTTGTAATGGCTTGGGGCGGGGATCCCCATTTCATTCAGATTACGCACAATGCGGTTTAATGCTACACGCTCGTAAGCCCACTGGAAAATCTGCTGCACAACAGGAGCGGCAGCCTCGTCAATCAACAGCTTATGGCAGTTATCCGGGTCTTTCCGGTAGCCGTATGGGGCTCGTGCGCCGATATAATCACCGTCCTTCATGGCCTGCCTTGCCTGTGCCTTGATCTTCCGTCCAATATCCAGAGAGTAGGCTTCATTTATCATGTTTTTCAGCGGGAGCATAATGCCTCCGTGAAGGTTGCCGGGGTCTGCCGTATCAAACTGATCTGTAACCGCAATAAGACGGACATTGTGCGTGTAGAAATACTGTTCGATATAATAGCCGGTGTCAATGGAATTACGTCCCAGACGGGACAAGTCCTTGACGATCACACAGTTAATATGGCCTGCCTCAATATCTGCAAGCATCTGTTGAAAACCCTGACGATGGAAATTAGTCCCCGTCATGCCATTGTCGATATAGGTATCATAGACGACAAAATCCGGTTTATCTGCAAGGAAATCATTCAGTACCAGCTTTTGGTTTTCCACCGAACAGCCCCGTTTCTTGTTATCCTCCACGGAAAGCCGGATATATAATGCTACATGCACATATAAAGATGGTACGGGTTCAACCGGGAAAGCCGTCTCTTTTCTGCTCTTTCTTGCCATTTAGCCCACCTTCCTTTCCTCGGCCTGCTCGACGATTTGCTCTGCCAGGGCAACCGCTTTTTTGTATTCGTCCTGGTAATTAAATTCAATATGCAGCTCGTCTTTGCTAATCACGCGAATACTGCGGATAAGCTGCATGACCACACGGCGATTAATTTCTTTCATCGTGGAAAACTGCATGAAGTGATTGATCCAGCGGTTCCGCTCGCTGCGGTTTTCCAATACATCCGTCAGCCGTTCTTCCCATTCCGCAACCGCTTTTTGCAGCAATTCAATATCAGCGTTGTATTTCCGCTTATAGGATAGATATTCTTCTTTCGTAAGAATCCCGCTCACCAGGTTTTCATAGAGCTTTGTTTTGAAGCCCTCAATCTGTGCCAACTGTTTTTCATTGGCCCTGATTTGGCCGGCGTATTCCTGGGCCAGTTCCCGATTGATCCGTTCCTGGCTAATACTGGACAGCAGCGCATCCAGGGAAGCCACATTTTCAATATGACCCTTTAAGCTGTCCTGCACACATTCGATCAGGTCAGCCTCCCTCAGCATCGCAGAGGAAGTGCAGCCGTTCTTTTTCCCCGTGGGGCAATAGTAGTAGTGGTATTCCTTATCCTTGTAGCGGTTCGTCTTGCGGGTCATACGGCAGCCGCAGCACCCGCAGATTAAAATACCGGAGAACAGATAAACCTTATCCGATTTAGGGGAGGTTCGGGTATCGATCCGGCGAAGCCGCTGAACCAGGTCAAAATCATGTTTCTGGATAATCGCCTCATGGGTGCCCTCTACACGAATCCATTCAGAGGAAGGCTTATCCTCACGCTTCTTTAACTTGAAATGGGGCGTTGTCTGCTTTCCCTGTACCAGTGTCCCGGTATAGGTTTCATCCTGCAAAATGCGGATGATGGTAGTAGCAGACCATTTACAGTCCTTACGGTCCGTATAGCCGCCTTTTGCGTGGGGCATCCCGTGATTCCTCTTATAAGCCAGCGGAGAGAGAATACCCATGCGGTTCAGTTCATCAGCGATATGGGAAGCGCTGAATCCTTCCAGACGATTTCTGAAAATATCCCGTACCACACCCGCCGCATACTCGTCAATTTCCAGGCTCTTATGCTTATCACCGGTTTTCACATAACCGTAAATGGTAAAAGCTCCAACAAAATCACCGCTGCGGCGTTTTACATCCAGGGCACTCCGGGTCTTTACGGAAATATCCCGGCTGTATGCTTCGTTCATAATGTTTTTTACTGACACGGTGAGATCGTCAGCAGCGTCATTTTCTGTGTCTACATTATCGTTGATGGCGATAAAGCGGACGCCATAGGCTGGAAATACCCGGCGCATATAACGGCCAGTCTCTATGTACTCACGCCCCAGGCGGGAGAGGTCTTTCACAATCACACAGTTGGCCTCGCCCTGTTCAATCATCCGCATCATTTCCTGAAATGCCGGACGGTCAAAAAGGACTCCGCTATAACCATCGTCAATCTTTTCCGCCACAACCTCAATCTCCGGGTGCCGAGCAATGTAGTCATCAATGAGCCTCCGCTGGTTGGCAACACTGTCACTTTCCACTGTTTTGTCATCCGTATAGGAAAGACGGATGTACTTAATAGCTTTATAAACCTGCATAAAAAACACTCCTTTCGTTGCGCAGAAAAATCCCCGCAATTCAAGAAGTGTGGTTATGCCGTATTCAATTCCTTTTCCGACTCTTATTGTACCACGCTCTTACGGGAAAGTCAGCCTCTTTCTGAAAAATTTTTGCTTCACCGCAAAATACCCTTGATACATTCCTCCAGGGTGGCTCCGCCGTCGGCAAAGCTGGCTTGGATAGTAAAACGTCCGCACTTAAAACGGTAAGGGTTTTTGATCTGGCGCACAAATTCAGCAATCCGTTCCTCGCGGGAAAGCTCCTTATCTACGGTGACATCCCGAATGTCTACCAATGAACCGTTTCCGGCAGCAGTAATATTCTCCATGTTACCAACTCCTTCCTGAAATTTACTGGTCTATCAAAACCACATGAATAAGCCGGACCTGCCCTACAAACAGAAACAGGTCCGGCCCATTGTATCTGATTTCGATTTTGATTGCCGTATTTGCCACGCCCCCCGGCAGCTCTGTCTACACAAAGCGGGGCTGCTATAGGCTGCGGCCAGCTTTACCGCATCATAGCCCCGCAGATGCCGCCGCTTTGCCAGAGCAAGCGCACACCGCAGGGACTTCCCTTCAAGTCTGTGAGGGATTGTGAAAAAGTACCATTATGATCTGTGCCGTCATCGCGCCCGGCCTGCCACAGCCAGGTCAATGAGTTGCGTTGATCGCTCGGACAGCCTGATTCATCACCTCCCTGGCTACCTGTCTTTGCGCCGCCCCATTTGCCGCTCGGAACACAGAATGACGTACCTATAGCAACGTATATTCAGTTGTCAAGGAGCAACGAGGGGCGTGGCAGTTATGACATTTTTATAGTTGGGGCGGACCGGAGCATGTGCTGCACGGCCACACCCATCGGGCTTGTCCCGCCGAATATGTCCCTCTATTATTCATTTCATTTTTGGGGCTTATTTTCGGGGTCTCACTCCATTATTTCTAAAATTTTTTTCAGACGCCGTAGTCCGCGCTGGATTCCTTCATGCACTGAACTAACAGCAGAGCCTTCGCTTTTAGCAATCTCTGATAAGCTCATTCCGAGCAGAAAATGTGAAGAAATCCGATTGCGCTGTTTCTCTGGCAAAGAAGCCAGAGCTTTATACAGCTTCGCATTTTCTTCTTTCTGCTCAAAAATATCAGCAGGTGTCAGGACAATTACCAGTGCGTCCCGCTCAACATTTGCATCATAATCCAGCGAAAAATATGCCTTATGCCGGTATGTACGCAAAATATAAGCTGCCTCGTTCAGCCTATACTCATGGAGCAGGTCAGCCACTTCATCCGGTACTTCCACAATAGTGTCTGTTGTATAAAACGGGTAGTAATCCCGCAGATTGATCTCTTTCATGGGTTATCCTCCAATTTCGATTTTTAGTTGATAGGCAAAATCGAAATCAGAGGGTGGGGAACGGCAGCGTATAATCCCGCTGTCATCTGTTGTCCTTTTTATTAGACGGCTATGTCTCTGCTTTTGACCGGGGAAGTAAAGTATGCAATATTTGTTATTTTGTGAAAGTGAATAAAATAAACTGGCTTTTTCTGTCGAATAGAAAAGTGCCGCAATTTCCCAAAGAAATGCGGCACTTTTAATAAAACATATTACATTTTTGCTTAGCCATGGACAGTTTGATTTTATCCGCTGTTCCGTTCCAATTCCCCCTATCAGAGAGAAAGTGACACAACACCTCACTTATTCCCATATGTTTTGTCAATAGGGAGATTATATTGTATAAAACAGTAGAACAACCGTAGATTAACAGTAGAAACGGCATAATATATCGCAAGTTGCGACAGGAAATAGGGCCAGAAAGTCGCATAAAATTAGACTTGGCCGGAATCTGGACAATCTTATCGGAAAAGCAGCGGCCTGATTTCTCAAGCCGCTGCTCCTTAAACCATACTATTTAGATTCCATGTCAAAACAATATCCGATCTCCCGGACACATCGTATCGTAAAAGGTGTATCCGGCGCTGCTTCATATAGCTTTTCCCGCAGATTGCGGATATGGCACCCTATGGTATTACTTTCATTGCCGAGTGGTTCCTCGCCCCATATCCTTTGATAAATCTGTTCATAGGTAAGGACACGGCCTTTATTTGCCACCAGCAGACATAGTAGGTCATATTCCTTTGCAGTCAGATTGATTTCCCGGCGGTTCCGGTATATCTTGCGACGATCCGGGTATATTTCCAGTCCCGGAAGGGATAACACGTCTTCCTCATTAAAACGCAACTGTTCAAAGGCGGAATGATGTTTCAATACAGCCATCACTTCATCAAAGACCGACGAATCCTGGTCATTGAATTCTATCACTAAAATGCGTCCGATGGTATCACCCCTTTCAAAGAAAGGCGGTGGCAGGTTTTGCCCCGCCACCACCAAATTGTCGTTTTATTCAGACTTTTTCTTTTTCCTCTTGCCAATGTAAATGGTTGTTATTATGCCGCCGCAGGATACGAACAGCAATGCAAACCAAAGAACCATATGGCTGTTATCACCAGTCTGCGGAGATTTGGTATCATCAGTCAGTTTGGCAATCACGGTTGCGGCCTTTGTGATTTCATTCTTTGCATCCGCATCCGAGAAATACTTGCCGCAGTCCTCGCAATACCAATACTCAATATTTCCCTCCGCGTTTTTCGTCGCCGCCTTCGCTTTGATGTGCTTGAGGTCGGTATGGTTGTTGGCGTTGATCTCACCATAGGCTGTACCGCAAACCTCACACTTTGCTTTTTCGGTACAGGTAGCCGTACCGCCAGTATGTCCGTCATTGACAGTCACGGTCATTTCAGCCTTGTTTCCTGCCTTGTCGGTTACAACAATGGTCTGTTTGCCATCAGCCGGCGAAAGAGTAAATTTCCCGTCCGTGAGGGTAACAGCCGTTCCGTCCACGGTGACGCTGTCAACATACTTTTCATCAATCGTAACCGTCTGCGCTTCACAATAGGTCTTGCCGTCTATAATGCCGGAAATCAAAGGATCAACATTATCCAGCACAACGCCGTTGGAATTGATATAGCAGATGTTACCGGAGCTATCGGTCAGCTTTGCGTAGATCACATATTCGTTATTCGGTTCAATGTAAAACGCACCCGTGTATGCAGTAAATACACTGGCGTTCAGTTCGTCAACGGTAAGCTCCTTGTCGCTTAACAAATAGGTAATGGTAACATTATCACCGCTGTTGTCGCTTGCCGTGATCGTCACTTTCTGTGTATCCTTAAAGAACAAGCCAAAGGTAATGTTGTTAAAGAACGTATTCCATTTGCTTTTGTCAACCGTAATTTCGCCTGTCGGGCAGGTAACATCTTTCCACTTTGCGTAGAGCGTCAGGCTCTCGGTGACGGCGGTGGTGAAATCATACTCTGTGGTGCAACCCGCTTCAGTGTACCAGCCGCCAAAGGTGTAGCCCTCGTAGGTGGGAGCAGTGGGTTCGGTTACCGTGCCGCCGTGGCTGACAGTCTGGCTGTCTACCTTGCTTCCGCCCTGGCTGTCAAAGGTGACCGTGTAAGTATTCAGCGTCCACTTTGCGTAGAGCGTCAGGCTCTCGGTGACGGCGGTGGTGAAATCATACTCTGTGGTGCAACCCGCTTCAGTGTACCAGCCGCCAAAGGTGTAGCCCTCGTAGGTGGGAGCAGTGGGTTCGGTTACCGTGCCGCCGTGGCTGACAGTCTGGCTGTCTACCTTGCTTCCGCCC
>ERZ1027052.172-NODE-172-length-14246-cov-6.690790_pt1 | contig 14246 bp, 11 predicted proteins | sample MGYA00519428_ERZ1027052 | MGnify/ENA primary metagenome ERZ1027052 (study PRJEB26926, sample SAMN06164572) | human gut metagenome | biome: ENVO:00009003; feature: ENVO:2100002; material: ENVO:00002003 | host: Homo sapiens | place: USA | collected 2012 ...
GAGATCGCTCAGTGTCTCGTGGGCTCGGAGATGTGTATAAGAGACAGGGTTATAATAGAAACCTTCCTCAATGTCGGAATTATCGCTATACTTATTGTATTCCAGCCTGAGCTTCGCCGTGTGCTTGAAAAAATGGGACGAACCACAAAGGTAAAAAAGCTGGCTCTTAATTTTGAAAGTAAGACGGATGCGGCGACCGCCGACATACATAACTGTATAGAGGCTGTCTGTACGGCTTGCGAACAGCTTTCGCAGACCGCTACGGGCGCACTTATCGTATTCGAGCGTGAAACAAAGCTCGGTGAGCAGATAGACACCGGTACGATAATCAACGCAACGCCGAGCCCTGAACTTTTCGGCAATATATTTTTCCCGAACACACCGCTGCACGACGGTGCGGTGATAATCCGTGACAGCAAGGTATATGCCGCAGGATGTTTCCTGCCTAAGCCTCAGAAGGAAGAACTGATTTCAAAGGCTCTCGGCTCCCGTCACAGAGCGGCTATCGGTATGAGCGAGGTTTCAGATGCGGTGATAGTTGTTGTTTCGGAAGAAACCGGTACTATATCTATAGCCGAAAACGGAAGTCTTACACGCTTTTACAATAAGGATACACTGCGAAAGCTGCTTACGGCAAAGCTGATTCCCGAAAAGCCCGAAGCAAAGAAGATGAAGGGTAAGGCTTTAAAAAAGCATAAGAAAAACGCACCCGATGCGAAAAAAGAACAGGGGGCGGATAAATAATGAAGGAATGGATAAAGAGTTTTTTACAGAATTTTGTAAAGAATCTTAAGAATATTATATTTGCGCTGATTATTGCAATCATTGTATGGTTTGCAATCTCGATGCAGATATTCCCTGATGTCACAACTCACGTCAGCGATATTCCGGTTGAAGTCAAGGCTACGGAATATATGACGGAAAATGCGCTTTCCGTAACGAACAGTTATATTGATAAGATAACCGTACAGGTAACAGGCAAAAGATATGAGGTAGGAAACCTTACTGCAAGCGATTTTACAGCCAGTGCGGATTTGTCGGCTATCACGGCGCCGGGTGAATATAAGGTAAAGGTTAACGTAACACCGGTAAAGGAAAACAGCTGTACGGTTGACGATGAGGGTCTGAGCGTTAAACTCAAGGTCGAAAAGACGGTATCAAAAACGTTCAGTATTTCCGACGGCAGTATGAAGGCTGTAGCTGAAGGCATTACCGCTACGGCGGGTATGAAGATAGACAGCGTTACCGCTGAGCCTTCGACTATAACGCTTACGGGCGACAGCACCGCAATAGACGCAGTGAAATCGGTCGAGATACGTTCTGTATTTGCTGGCGAAACCTCAGAGTCGGTTTCTTCAAAAGGTCAGATTGTTCTGCTTGGCAGTAACGGAGATATAATCGAAAATCCCGATATAAAATACGACAACGAGAGCTACACCGTGAATATAACGCTGTATAAGCAGAAAACGCTGCCTCTTACGGTACAGTTTACGAATGTTCCGTCAAACTTTGATTTAAGCAGTCTTAAGTACAGCATCTATCCGGAATCGCTCACTGTTTCTTCACCCGACGATTCGCTTGATTCACAGGAGAAGTTCGAGATAGGAACGATAGATCTCAGTCAGCTTACGACCAAGTATTTGCAGAAGCTGACGCTTCCGATAGCTTTACCCGAAGGATATAAGAATATCAGCGGAAACACCTCCGCTATGGTTTCCTTTGAGGATGCGGAGAATTACACGTTCCTCAGCTATACTGTCCAGAAGGATAATATCCGTATTATAAATGCACCGGACAATTTTGATGTCGATGTTCTTACAAACGAACTCAGCGTCAATGTTACGGGTCCGGCAGATGAAATAGCGGCGCTTGCGTCAAAGGATATTTATGCGACGGTTGACCTTATGGGAACTACGCTTACCGCAGGGCTTAAAGATGTGACTGCGGAATTCACGTTGCGGGGAACAAAGGTCAGAAGCTGGGTTACAGGAGAATACAAGGTATCTATACAGGTAACCGAGAGGGCAGAGGATACTGCGGATTAAAATCGGAACGGAGATGTTTTCTTGAATATTTCATTGCTTTCACAGGCGGTCGGTACGTCTACCGATCCGCTTGAGAATGCGCAGGAGCAGATAAAAGAAGCGGAAACGTTTTTCAATCAAATGATAAACGCTTTTGTAGGATATCTGCCTACGCTGATTGCGGCGGCGATAATACTGATAGTAGGAATAGTTATTTCCAAGCTCGTGCTGAAAATGATGAGCAGGGGTATGAAACACGATGTTATCGACAAGACTGTTTCACGCTTTATTTATTCATTGGTCAGAATACTGCTTTATGCGCTGCTTGCTACTATTGTTCTCGCCGTTCTCGGCGTTCCGATGACTTCTATAATAGCTGTGATAGGTACGGCAGGCGTTGCCATCGGACTTGCGCTTCAGGACAGCCTTTCAAATATAGCGGGCGGATTCAGCATAATGCTCACAAAGCCGTTCAAAATAGGAGATTACATCAAGGTCGATGACGTCGAGGGTACGGTTGAAGCAATCAATATGTGGTATACCGAGCTTCATTCATACGATAATAAAGCCATCTTCTATCCCAACGGGCAGATAACATCAAAGAAGGTCACCAACTATACAACGCTTGGAATAAGGCGTGTGGATATGGTATATACGATTTCTTACAATGCCGATTTCAGAAAGGCGATGGAAGTCCTCAAAAGCATAACAGATGCTCACGAGCTTATACTTAAAGAGCCTGAGCCAAAAATCAGGATAACCGAGCTTGCCGAGAGCGCTGTAAGAATAACCTGTTATCCGTGGGTAAAGGCTGAGGACTACTGGACGGTATACTTTGACCTTAACGAAGCGGTCAAGGAGCAGTTTGATAAGAACGGTATTGAGATACCCTATAATCAGCTTGATGTGCATCTGAAAAAAGACAATCAGGATGCCGCTACTAAAAAATAAAGCAGGCAATAATGCTTTCGCAGAGCTGTCGCAGGCTCTGCGAATTGTTATATCGGACGATATACGGTAAGGAAAATTGATTTGCAAATGAGAAAAGGAGCTTTTTGTGGACAAGATACATCTGAAATCACCGTCAAACTGGATAAACGATCCCAACGGATTTATATATTATAAAGGTAAGTACCATTTGTTCTATCAGCATTTTCCCTATGCGCCGGTATGGGGCAGAATGCACTGGGGACACGCTGTAAGTGACGATCTTGTTACATGGGAGCATAAGGGGATAGCTCTTTATCCTACCAAGAAAAATGACAGGAGCGGATGCTTTTCGGGTAGTGCGGTCGAGCATGACGGGAAAATGCACATTTTTTATACCGGCATAAATTATCGTGAGGAAGATCCCGAAAATATCAACTGCGCACTGAATTACGGCTTTATAGCGTCACAGATGAAGATTGTTTCGCAAGACGGATATACCTTTGATAATTTCAATGCGAAAACTACGATAATTCAACCTTTGCGTGACAGCACTTCAGGCTCGGAATCCGACACCAGAGATCCTAAGGTATGGCGTGGCAGTGATGCGTGGTATATGATAGTCGGAAGCACCTATGACAATAACGGAAGATTCCTGTTTTTCAAAAGCGAAAATCTTGAAAACTGGGAATATGTGAATTATTGCGAAAAAAGAGGATTCGGCTGTATCTGGGAATGCCCGGATTATTTTGAAGTCAACGGTAAAGGCGTAGTAATCTTTTCACCCATCGGAATACTTGATGATAATATGACGTATGATTCAGCGTCGATATGCTGTTTTTCGGATTTTGACGAAAAAAGCTGTAAAATGACTATGAGCGATGAATACAGTATGTTTGATTACGGCATAGACCTGTATGCACCGCAGAGCAATACGGACGAAAACGGCAGACGTGTAGTTATTGCGTGGGCGAGAATGCCCGAAGCGGTAGGTAATAATGAGAATAAACGCATAGGTATGATGTGTATACCTCGTGTGGTTGACATAAGAAATAATCACATATATTTTTCACCTCACCCGAACATAAGAAAAGCCTTTTCAAAAAAGAGCGGCAAGCCTTCGCATAAATCGGGATATATGCTGAAAACAGCGATAAACAACGGGGAGAGCATAAATGTCGGCGGTTATATCATCCGCCGTGAAGATGATATTATCATAACTGATCGTACAGCGGTTTTTATAAATGATAAAAATTACAGGCTTATTACAAAAACACCTGTTGTGAAAGAGGGGAACAGGCTCGAAATCTATGTCGACAGCAATCTGATAGAAATATATATCAATGACGGGGAATATGTGCTGAGCAGTGTGGTTTACGGATTGTCGGATATAATTGAAGGCGGAGAATACGAGATTTTCGTGACGGAATAAATATCTGAAAGGGAATATATCATGGAAGAAAAGAACACAAATGTTTCGCAAACGGAAGAAAATCCGGAGCAGAACAGCGCTGAAATAGCGGCTGAGAGTGAAAGCACGACCGAAGCGGCAAAAGCCGGCATTAAGACGGCAGTGCCTAAATGGCTTATCATAATTATAGCGGCTATGGCGGCGGTGATAATAGGGCTTTCGGTAACGCTCGCAGTGATTCTTGCGGGAGGGAAAACCGTCGATGAATCGTCATCATCACAGAGCGGCACATCCGCAGATAACAGCGAAAACTCATCATTACCACAAAGCACGCAGAGCGATACTTCGACAGGCAGCTCGCAGGGCGCTGTAACGGAAGACGGCATCATCCTGCAATATTCCGTAGATAATTCGTGGGGCGACGACGGAAATCTGAATTACGGAGTTCAGTTTGGTATCACCAACAATACAAACAGCGGAATTTCGGGCTGGGAACTGGTCGTTGAAATAGACGGTCTTAAAGGCTGTGAGGGCTGGAACGGCACATACAGCCAAAACGGAAATACGGTAACTGTGACAAATGCCGAATATAACGGGGATATTCAGCCCGGCTCCACTGTGGTTATCGGCTGTAATCTGAATACGGACAAAGAACTGAAAATAAACAGGGCAGAGCTTAACAAAACGCAGTGCGTTGTTAAAGCGGGAAATGTAAATCAGAATAATCAGAATAATCAGAATAATCAGAATAATCAGAATAATCAGAATAATCAGAATGCAAACGGCAACGGCACTTCCGAAGCAGATGTTGATGCACTGCTTGAAAGGAGCAAGGACGGCGAACAAGGTGACGACTGGCTTCATACGGACGGAAACAAAATCCTTGATAAAGACGGTAAGCAGGTGTGGCTTACAGGTGTGAACTGGTTTGGATATAATACCGGCACGAATACATTCGACGGCTTATGGAACAGTGAGCTTAAGTCGTCCGTAAAGGCTATTGCCGATCACGGATTCAACCTTATCCGTGTGCCGATGTCGGCTGAGCTTATAAATTCGTGGGCGGCGGGAGAATATCCCAAGGCAAACTACAACAATGCCTACAACACAGATCTTAACAGTATGAACAGCCTTCAGATATTCGATTATTTTCTGAAGCTGGCGGAGGAGAACGGCATTAAGGTTATGCCGGACATCCATTCCGCAGAAACAAATGCCTCAGGGCATACGGTGAATCTCTGGTATACCGACAAGGTAAGCGCAGAGGATTATTATAAGGCGCTTGAGTGGATGGCGGAACGTTATAAGGATAATGATACGATAATAGCGTACGATCTCAAGAACGAGCCGCACGGCAAGCCCTATGAAGCGGATAAAGCGGCGATATGGAACGATTCCGATTCGGCTAACAACTGGAAATATGTTGCCGAAACTGCCGCATCAAGAATACTTGCCAAGAATCCGAATGTGCTTATAATGGTAGAGGGTACCGAGATATATCCGACAGATATTAAGAGCAACAAGGATTTCAGCTCTACAAATGACGATGATTACTATTTTAACTGGTGGGGCGGTAACCTCAGGGGCGTAAAGGATTTTCCTGTCAATCTCGGAAAATATCAGAACAAGCTGGTGTATTCTCCGCACGACTACGGTCCTACGGTCTATCAGCAGCCGTGGTTTGAGGGCGACTATGATTTTGACAGCCTTATGCATGACTGCTGGCAGGATAACTGGTTCTTCATCTACAAGAACAATACCGCACCGCTTCTTATAGGAGAATGGGGCGGATTTATGAAGGAGCCTAATCTTAAATGGATGACCTGTATGCGCCGTCTGATAAGCGAGAACCATCTTAACCACACGTTCTGGTGCTACAATGCCAATTCGGGCGATACGGGCGGACTTGTGCTTGATGATTTTTCAACGTGGGACGAAGAAAAGTACGCATTTGTAAAGGAAGTTCTGTGGCAGGAAAACGGCAAGTTCGTAGGTCTTGACCATAAAATCGCACTCGGTGAAAATGGTATCACGCTGAAGGATGCCAAGGGGCTTTAGAGCATGATTAGCGATGAAATTTACATGCCGATAACGTCATGTCCATCCTTGCTAAAAGAGCGGGGATGGATATGATGTGAGGCGAATAATAAAATATGTATCTGCTTTACGGGATGTTTATTGTCACGAAATGGCGGCAATTTTAAGCTGTAAAAGAAAATCGAAAAATTTTCAAAAAAGTCTTGACATTTCATTTTAATTGTGTTATAATATACAAGCGTCAATGAGATGCGTGCTTTTAAAGCAGTTAATGAATATGCGGGTGTAGTTCAATGGCTAGAATCCCAGCCTTCCAAGCTGGTTGTGTGGGTTCGATTCCCATCACCCGCTCCATAGTTTTCACGAAAGTGAAAACTTATTTATTTTGATAAATATGAAAATGCAGACCATGCGCCACTAGCTCAGCTGGATAGAGCAACCGCCTTCTAAGCGGTAGGTCACAGGTTCGAATCCTGTGTGGCGTGCCATTTATGGTGGGTGTAGCGTAGCTGGTTAACGCGTCGGATTGTGGTCCCGAAGATCGTGGGTTCGAGTCCCATCTCCCACCCCATATTTATTAAGAACGAATGCCGCCTGCGCTGGCTTATAGTGCCGGCGGCATTCGTTTATACTGGGATATAGCCAAGCGGTAAGGCAACGGACTTTGACTCCGTCACTCGTGGGTTCAAATCCCGCTATCCCAGCCATGCGTAAATCCTCTCTGTCACTGCGATTGAGGGGGTTTTTCTTTTGGGGATTTGGTGGGCTAGGTGGGGTTATGCATTATAATTCTGTTGTTAACAAATCCTATCCGTCCTATTAAGTGGAAAACTTTGCTTTTTTGTAACGCATTATTAAAACCAACAATCATAAATCAAAATCAAAATTGAAAGCAGTTGACAAGAGGAATTTATTATGCTATAATATTTAAGCTGTATTCAGATAATAGCAGTATCGAGGTGTAGCGCAGGTGGTAGCGCGCCTGCTTTGGGCAAAAAACGTGAGCGCTGCCGGTGGCAGAAAAAGCGAACGATTTTAGGCGCAGTGGTCGGAATGTCGAGGCTCACTATTGAGCCGAAGAGATTACGGGAACCGCAAGAGGGCGGACAAAGCAGGGAAGAAAACAGAGATATAAGAAAAAATGTTGATATAAAAATATCGAGGTGTAGCGCAGGTGGTAGCGCGCCTGCTTTGGGAGCAGGATGCCGCAGGTTCGAGTCCTGTCACCTCGACCAAAAAGGCTCTGGAATTGTTTGATTCCAGAGCCTTTTTCTTTGTTTACTGTGGGTCAAATATTATCCTTCTGTACCAGCGAATTCAGCAATTACTTTTACGATGTTATTAAGCATCTGTCTAAAGTTATCAAAATTAATACTTTTGTAATTTGACTGAATGAAATTGGCAAATATTTCTTTCCCATAGTGCTTTTCCTTATCCGCTTTGTCATTCGATGAAAATGTCTTTCCAGCAATAACATGGTTTCTTGTAGTTTCATCGAATAAATCCTCTATTTCACATTCTGCTTTTCCGTCTACTAATTGATTTGTCACTAAGAACAAATTGCCCTCATCAATTATTTTCATGCAAAGATCTTCTTTGAGTTTATCTTTATCAGAAGATGATAATTCAATGTGAGAAACAAACGAGTGTAATGGTTTGCACTTATTAGACAACTCATTGTCAAAAATCAAAATTACAGGATTACACAAGTTCTTATCAGAGCATCCGCTAAAAACTTTGAAATAATTTGTATACTTTGGATTCTTGTCCGAAAAAAAGTTGTACAAATTTTTCATGGCATCAGCACCATCTTGGCTCATATGGAAAAAGTATTTAAACCTCTTCGACCTTCTCAAAAAGGAGATTTTGAAATCAAAGTGTCCCTCCGGAGTTTTTTCGATGAGTTCAGGATAATCTGCATAAAGGTTCTTTAAAGCTGCTTTTATATATTTAATATCAGTCTTTCCCTCAGTAACAATTACTGGTTTCTCATGTGCAAAAAAATACCTATAGAACAAAAATTTTTGATACTGTTTTTCTCGTCCGTTAAGACAAAATACAGAATGTTGTTGACCAACATCTTTAATGTTATTGTATTTATCCAATTGATCGATAAAAGCAAATTTTCCTTCCAACTGACTAACTGTTCCTTCAACACCATTATTGTCAAAACATCCGGTTTTATAGAGAGAATTAGCCATTGCTCTCACTTGTTTGTAATACCTATGATCAACACTGAGTTTTTTGTTAATTACCAAACCTGTTACCGTTTGGCGCGAATCCTTATATTGAACGCTTGTTTTCTTGGTGTTAATTTTAAATCCTGCCCGCTCAACCTCATAAGTTAATTCGTTATAGAAAGGTTCCCATTGTGAAATAAATTTTTTATCATTAGTAGAAAAACTTAAATCATCAGCATATCTGGTATAATCCAAATGATATTTTTTTGCGATTTTTAAAATCCTCATATCAAAGATTTGGCAGATATAGTTCGTAATGATGGGCGAAGTTGGTGCACCTTGTGGAAGTTTACCTTGATAGCATGTTAGCTGCGCCATAACAATAGCCATCTCATGTGGAAGGGCAAAATCGCGGTTTTTCTCAAAGAAACCACAAACTCTACCGAAATGAAAACTATCAAAAAAATCTTGCAGGTCAATATTTACCACTATGCGCTTATTTCTATGCACCTCGCCGTTCGTAATGATACTTTTCCCTTTTTCGAAAGCGTGTGAAATATTAGTGCGTATATTGTTTTGCTTGCGCAAGAATTGTTGATGGTGTAAAAGAATGCTATAAAGTTTTTTCTGGATTTGCTTAAGATCTCCAGTCGGGGCACAGATTTTTCTTGTTCCCCCAGATTTTTTAGGAATCTCAAATATTTTATAAAAACTATCGACTTTGGCAACATATAAAACGTGAGTCAGCTTGCCATGAGGAATTTCCAATAAATCCGCCAGATCGTTTCTGGTACATACATATTCAAAAGTCATACATGACATCTCCTAAAAAAAGCAGCGTATGGCAACTCATTATGCGAAATTTACAGAGATTAAAGAGGCGACGAAGCATGGAAAGACGCAAATGCTCCCACCATTTTAGTCAACGCTTGCGAAACACAAGCCAAAAATCTTGCCATACGCTTGTCAACATTATAACACACATCTCTCCATTATTCAATCATTTATACAAATTATTGCATGCATTTGAAATCACATAGCAAGTACAAACGGCACAGAAAAATCCGTGCCGTTTGGTCAGGCCTCTTGCTCTGCCTTGATCCGTTCCTTTTCAGCTTTAATTTGCGCCTTGACCTGCACAATCATTTCCGCGAGTTTTTCTTCACATTCTTCTCTTGTTTTTGCGTAGATGTTGTGGCTTTCCCGCTTGCCGTAGGCGTTGGTCGGCGTGTACCGTCCCTCGTAGAGGTGGTCGTTAATCATGGTGACACAACCTGTTCCGGGCTTGCGTATTTTCGGCTTGTACGGCGTGAATTCGACCGGGGAGGTATCTTTCCTTTCCTCCCGCGCTATTGTCGGCATTTGGGCGTCTGTGCCGCCGATTTTGCGGTCTATATGCACCGCCGCCTGCTGTTGCATCGTGTCGGTAATATGGCTATAAATATTGAGCGTGGTTTCCGCGCTGACATGGCCTATCATGGCGGACAGCGTTTTGATGTCCATTCCGTTTTCCAGTGCCATGGTAGCAAAGGTGTGACGCAGATCGTGAAAGCGCACCTTTTTACAGCCCGCCCGTTCCAAGATCAGTTGTAACCGTTTCCTAACCGATGACGGATTTCTCGGTCTGCCGTTATCTGTCGGTGACGGAAACATCCATTCCGAATCCACCGTTTCCTTATACGCCACAAGGGTTTTCAAGAGTGACGGTGGCAGAATAACGGTGCGTATCGAGGCTTTTGTTTTCGGCGCCGATATAATCACCTCTGCCTTGATGATATATACCTGCCGTTCAATGCGAAGCTCTCCTGTTGCGAAGTTGAGGTCGCACCATTTGAGCGCCAATATTTCACCGCGCCGCATTCCCGTGCCGAGCTCCAGCAGAAAAAGCTCATAATATCCCTCTTCCTTTGCCTGATGCAGAAACCGCAGAATCTCATTTTGCGTCAGCACCTGCATCTCCCGCGCTTTTTTCGGCGGCAGTTTACAGCCGACAGCGGGATTTGTTCGTATCAAACCGTCCTGTACCGCCCGCTGTAAAGCAGTGCGGCAGTTGGCATGTATCCCCCTTATCGTTCTGTCCGAAAGTCCCTTTCCGTAGGTTTTTGCGTGCAGTTTTCTTCCGTCTGTCTTTTCCTTTGCGTAGAATTGCTGTAAATCCGACTGTGACAGCCTGTTCAGCGGAATTTTTCCGATTTCGGGAATGATATGATTGTAAATGCGGTTTTCATAGTCGGTTCTTGTGGTAATACGGAGTGTGTGTCGGCAGTAGGTCTGATACCAGAAGTCGATCCAATCCCCGAACGGCATATCCGGTTTGATTTTATCGGAAGAGCGTCCGTACTGTTCTTTCAGCGCTTCGAGCTTAGTGGAACATTCTGTTTTTGTTTTCGCCGTTACGCATTTTGTAATAGGCAGGCTTTTCTCATTGTACCCGACAACAATTCTTCCTTCCCACCGACCGTCTTTACGCAGGCGTAATGTGCCCTCACCATTTTTTCTTTTTTTAGCGATTGGTATCATCTCCTTCAAGCATAATCTCATCCATAAAGCTCCCCACGATAGCGGAAGCGTTTCTCTGCATATCGGTGGTCACATGGGTGTAGGTGTCCAGCGTAAAGCTGGCGTTGGTATGCCCGAGGATTCCCGACAGGGTTTTCGCATCCACGCCGCCCGCCAGCGCGTGAGTGGCGAAGGTGTGCCGTTACGATATAATAACGACAAACGGAAAAAGCCTTGATTTTCAAGGAGTTTTGGCGTTTGCCGTCATCCATTCAATTCCTTTTCCAAGTTGAAATATGACGAGAAAATCTATGAAAAAAGGAGGCTGTTTCTTAAACGACAAAATTGAATAGTGCCAGCGGCCTGGTGTTTGCCAAACCGTTGATTGCCGTGGGCGTTTCACTTTAACCGGTGGACGCCCATTTTTTGTACCCATTTTCAGAAGAAAGGAGATCTACATGGAACTGAACGAAACGGAAAAGCGGCTTATCTTTCAGGCTGATGGCTATGGGAAATCGGAAGTCACCCATGAACTTCGGATGTGTCTTCCCTACATCCCGGATCCTGTAAAGCGTCAGACGGCAGCAAACCTGGCGAGAAAACTGGATGCAATGCCGGAACAGGAATGTCTGACACTTATTCAGGATATTCGGAAAAACTACCGGCTTCCTTCCGGTCCCAAGACAATGGGTGAACTGCTGGCGGAGGCCCGGCGAAGGTCCGGAGCTGAGAAATTAAAGGGCCATGACATTATGGCTCTGGAACGCTTTGATCCTGAGGTACGGCACATGATCGTTTTCGATGTGCTTTCCTGGGAGTCCACGATTGGCGACAAGGGCGATAAAATGCGCCTGTTCCTTACCGACGAAGGCTACCGCAAGGCTCTGGCGAATCAGGACAAAGGTTATATCAAAATCAAAAATCATGCAAAGGTTGCAGACGGACACCTGCACTATGACCGCAGGGATCGGGATCTGTAGCCAAATTCAGAACAGAAAGGAGGCGGCATGATGGCTGTATTCCGGGTAGAAAAAACAAAAGACTTTACGATCATGTGCAATCACCATTTGCGCAACACAGAGTTGTCCTTAAAAGCCAAAGGGCTGCTCTCCCTGATGCTGTCCTTGCCGGAGGATTGGGACTATACCACCAAAGGGCTGGCTCACATCTGCAAGGATGGTGTGGATTCCATTACCACAGCCCTGAAAGAGCTGGAGCGGACCGGCTATCTGACCCGGCAGCGTATTCGTTATGAGAACGGGCAGCTCGGAGATATTGAGTACACCATTCACGAACAGCCTGTAAGCGAGAAAAAAGAGGACATTCCACCTAAACGGGAAAATCCAAGACAGGTAAATCCAAGACAGGCAAAACCTGTACAGGAAAATCCCGCACAATTAAATACTAACTTATCAAGAACTCAAAAAAAATAACAGATGGATCAAGGACTTATCCATCTATCTATCCGTCAGCGCCGGAGGTGGCAAGCCCGGCAGAACGGATGGATGGGATGGATTTGATAAACGCATACAGAGAAATTGTCAAAGACAATATCGAGTATGAGATCATGGCGCAGCATTATGGTACAGAGCGCATGGATGAAACCGTGGAACTGATGCTGGAAGTGATACTCTCCAAGCGTCCATATATCCGCATTGCCGGAGATGATTTTCCCAGGGAAATCGTCAAGAGCCGGTTCCTGAAAATTACATCCATGCACATTGAGTATGTCTTTAACTGTATCGACAAGAACACCACGAAGGTCGGGAATATCAAGGCATACCTGTTGGCGGCCCTCTATAATGCCCCGGCCACTATGGACAGCTACTACCGTGCCGAAGTCAACCATGACATGTACGGCTGTTAGCCGGGAAAGGAGGCAAAGCACAATGAAGAAACATACCGTGCCGGTGTCATGCCCGGCGTAACCCAGGAACAGATCCGTCAGGCACGGGAGGCAGATCTGTTTGCTTATCTGCAATCCTATGAGCCGGGAGTTCTGAAACGGGACGGTCCCAACTACCGGCATAAGGAGCACGACAGCCTGGTCTATGTGACCGGAAAACGTTACTGGTACTGGAACAGCCGGGGCCGCAGTATCAACGCTCTGGACTACCTGATTCAGATCCGTGGCTATGGACTGGTGGATGCGGTCAATCGGCTGGTGGGCGAAACGGTTCCGCAGGTTTCCTCTTACCGAGTGGCTGAAAGCCATACGAAAAAGCCGGAACAACGAGCCTTCTCCCTTCCCTGGGCAAAGGGATGTGCCACTTCCGCAGTGTCTTATCTGCAGCGGCGCAGGATCAGCAGCAAAGTTATCAGCCGGTGTTTTAGGCTGGGTCTTTTCTATGAGGCACGATATAAAGGCAAACCGGTCTGTGTATTTGTGGGAAAAGACGATGCCGGGAAAGCAAAATTTGCCTGTATGCGAAGTATTACGGGCAATCTCAAAAAAGATGTTTCCGGCAGTGATAAACGGTACAGCTTCTGCTATCCCCCAAAGCAGCCTGGCAGCAGACACCTTGCTGTATTTGAGGCTCCCATTGACGCCCTTTCTCATGCCTCTTTGCAGGAAATGCAGGGATGGAAATGGGACGGCTACCGCCTGTCCCTGGGCGGTACTTCTCATGTGGCGCTGATTGCTTTTTTAGAACGCCACCCGGAGATCCGGCGTGTTACGCTCCATATGGACAATGACCGCGCCGGGATCATCAATGCCAGAAAGATAAAAGCAATGCTGTCTCAGGATGTGCGTTTCAAGCATATCCGGGTCAGCGTCAAACCTCCCCGTCAGGGAAAGGATTATAACGAAAAGCTCATAAAAACGATTGAGCAGCAAAAAGAGCGACTATGCCGCCAAAAACAGGCGGCAATTTCTATTTAACGGAGGATTTTGAACCATGATGAACACAGAAAACACTGCCTTGCAGATGATCGCGGAGGCAGCCCGGTGCCCCGATTACACCCCTGATATGGTAAAGGCACTTATGGAAAAGCTGGACATGAACGAAAAGGGATTTGCTCTGCTGATGAATGTGACGCCTGCTACGATCCGGCTTTGGATCAGCGGCGCTGCCCAGCCCTGCGGAACGGCCAAGCGGCTCATGCAGATCTATGAAACCTGTCTCTTATACACATCTCCGAGCCCACGAGACACTGAGCGATCTC